>Ga0310345_10002520_pt1 | contig 18357 bp, 18 predicted proteins | sample HC15DNA20500_MG_FD_204667 | JGI IMG/M metagenome (GOLD analysis project Ga0310345, IMG submission 204667) | Marine microbial communities from station ALOHA, North Pacific Subtropical Gyre - HC15-DNA-20-500_MG | ecosystem: Environmental > Aquatic > Marine > Oceanic | place: Pacific Ocean: North...
TATGACGACAGTTCCATTGATGTCTTAGAGATGATTGCGACGCCCAGTGAGCGGAAAACATCCTGCAAAGCCTGTGGAGCGAACGCGGAATCGCCGCATCCGCCAGCGTAGATGCGTCCTGCCATGCGAGGAAGCGTGTCCGCCAGTTCTGCGAGCGTTGGCTGTAATTTCGGGAGAAGGTTGGCCTGCGTCTCGATCTCGCGGCGCATCATCTCATTCATGTCATATCTCCGCGGTTAAAGATTTCGCGACCAAGCGACCAGATTGCTGAAGGTGGGACCACGCCGAACTCAGTCATGATGCCGGTCGTCAGTCTGGCTGGAATGACCTCCAGTTCAGGCGCAGAAGTATCCGCGTCATCTATCCCGGCAATGTTCAGTCCGGCTTTCAGGACGTCATCGTAGCGGCGGATGGACGGTTCGGGCCGATGGCCCCGATAGCTTCGGCGATCCAGCTTCATGATGTCTGTTGCCGCATAGACCTCTATGCCCATTTCGCCGGCCAGACGGGCAATCATGCGGCTACCTATCGTATTCAGGAAGCTTCCATCCGAGCGCAGCGTTTCGACGCCGAACAGGGCTGCATCACATATTTCCAGACCGTACTCGATGGCCGCGTCGGGAAGGAAACGCACATTCATCTGATGTGGTAGGAAATCTTCGAGATAGCGAGCGCCGCCTGCAATCGCGCGGCTTTCGGGGACCACCACCAGCAGGTCGGGGCGCGCTCGGGATGCTTCGATCAGGATGGCAGCGACCGTGCTGGAATAATCGAATGCCATGATCGCGCTGGAGGCGGAAAGGTGACGAACCGCTGCATCCACAAGGGCGGTTTTGCGCTTGCTGGTTGCATCTTTGGATTCGGCAACACGTTGTCGCAGCACGTTGCGTTGGTCGTTGGGACCGAGGTTCTCGAGACCTGCCAGCAGCAGATCAAGATTGTTTCCTATGACCGGTGTGTCGTGACCGCGTGTCCGTGCAATGAAGGAAGCGACGAGTTTGGCTCGCTTGGCACCTTCAGCACCGGAATTAACGAGATGCAGGATCAACTCATTGCAGAGCTCCACGTGGCGGCTCGCCCCGAGTACACCTTCGTCGACGATCTGCCATAGAAAGTGCATCGTCTCTTCATCAGGAGGTGATAGGCCGAGCTCTGCCAGTTCTGCTGCATGTTCAAAGCGGCGGTCGGGCATTTTATTCTCCCATCGCTGAGCGGATGGTGGTGCCCAGCCTTGCAGTTTTGTGTTTTTCAATAAGGGCGTTCGCCTGTGCCCAACTCGGCATGGCGGTTTGGGCGCCAATACGCGTTGTGGCGAGAGCTGCAGCAGCGTTCGCCAATTCCATGGCCTTTTCAGGCGATGCGCCCTCCAGCTTTGCAGCGAGATAGGCGCCTGCGAAACAATCGCCTGCTCCCGTGGTGTCCAACGCGTCTATTACGAAGCCCTCACGGGTGCAGATTTCTCCGGCGAAGAGACGACGGCATCCTCTGGCGCCAAGTGTTACAAGCACCTCGCCATGCGCGTTGAGACGTTGGGGGCCCAGTCGTTCTCCCAGAGCCTGACTTGCCAGTTCGTAGGCTTCAGCATTCAGGAAGAGCGTATCGACCAGTGGAAGAACAGATGCCAGCAGCATCGGGTTGCGAATGATGTCCGGCGGTTCAAGATCGAGGGAAGTTGCAATGCCCTTTCCCCGCGCAATGGTGAGCGCTTTGTAGGAGAGCTCAGGGCGGCCGTAGGTGACGTGCAGATGCCGAACGTCCTGGAAAGCATCTTCCGTGATCTCATGCGGGTAGGGCAGGTAGGCCTCGGTCTCCAGTTTGATCAGGGATTTCTCACCAGATGGTGCGATCAGCACCAGGCACATGAAGGTGTTCGTGTCGCCGCGGGAGATGACATGCGCCACATCGACGCCTTCTGCCCGTAAACTTTCGATCGCGAAAGCGCCTGAAGCGTCACTGCCTACAGCAGCAACAAGTCGGGATCTCAACCCCAATCGGGCAACGGCCACAGCGCAATTGGCCGACATCCCGCCGGGCATCTGACCGTGGTTATCGCCCGCGATCTTCTGATCGAAACCGGGTATGGCGGGGACAGACACGAACATGTCGACATCAAGATCACCGATGCAAAGAACGTCTATCTCCGGCATCAGGATTTGGCACCTTGGCCGAAGCGCAGGGTGGACAGACGTGACACCGAGACGATCAGGAGCATGCCGATGAGGCCAAGCTGCCATGCTGCCGAGATGTTGGCGAGCTGCAAGCCGATCTGGAGGGTCGTTACGATCAGGATGGCGACAATCGTGCCCGGTACGCCGCCGGTTCCACCAAATATGTGCGTTCCGCCCAGAACCGCGATCGTCACCGCAAGCAGTTCCATTCCACGGCCCGCATCCGGACGTGCTGCAAGAAACCAGGACATCGAGATGATGCTGCCCAGGGCTGCCAAAACTCCCGACAGTGTGTAGAGCCCAATCCTCAGTCGTATGACATTGAGACCGGAAAGATGCGCAGCCCGGTCATCATTGCCGCAGGCCACTATGTGACGTCCGACAGTGGTTCGCGTGAGCATCACATGCAGGATGAGTGCGACCGGCAGCAGGACAAAGACGAAGGCGTTTGGCAATCCAAATGTGTGGCCCTGGCCAAGCCAGGAGAAGCTTGCGGGAAAGCCACCGATTGGCCGGCCGGCCGTGACTGCCAATGCGAAGCCGCCAAACGCAAACATGGTCGCAAGCGTGGCCATCAGGGACGGAATGCGTAGCACATTCACCAGGAATCCGTTCAGGCAACCAAGTGCTGCACCAAGGACAATGCCAATAGCCGAGGCGATCCAGATATCCACGCCAATCGAGAAGAGAGCGCCGACTGCCACTCCCACCAGTGAAAGGATTGAACCGACGGATAGGTCAATGCCGGGGCCGCCGGCCAGAATAACCAGGGTTTGGCCGAGGCCGAGAAGCCCAAGGATAGGTACATATTGCAAGAGGTAGGGGATGGTGCTGGCGCGCCAGAAATATGGAGACAGCAAAGCCATTACGATAATCGCCACGACCCAAAGCGCTAGGAGCATGAACAAGCGCGCGCGCAGCGGATCAGTGACGGAGAGGCCAGTGGACTTGGAGGTCATGTCGCCCTCGGATTGTTGCGGTTGCGCAGTGCGTCTGCCGTCAGAACGATGATCAGAAGTGACCCGATGATTACTGTTTCCCACAGCGAGGACACACCGGTTAGAACCAGACCGTTTTGCATGATGCGGATGAAGGTCACGCCGAGCAGCGTTCCCAGGAGGCTGCCAACACCGCCGCGGATATTCGTACCGCCAAGGATGGTCGCTGCAATGGCTTCAAGTGCGATAGTCGTGCCGATATTGATTTCCACGTTGCGCAGTCGTGCCACGTAGAGCAGGGCCGCCAAACCTGCGAGGAAGCCAAGCAGCGCGTAGTTCATGACCTTGGTGCGATCGACATTGATACCGACAAGTCGCGCAGATTGTTCGTCGCAACCGATCGCATAGATATGGTTGCCGAAGGGGAGCTTGCGCAGAAGTAACCATGCGAGCAGATAGACTGCGGCGATCACGAGGGCGGAAGCGGGAATGAAACCGAGCCAGCCATTCACCAATGGTGACAATGTCCCTGGCAAGCCGGAAATCCACGCGCCGCCGATCACCAGGAACATGATCGCCGAGAAAATATACATCGAGCCGAGCGTCGCGATAATGGGTGGAACCTTGAGTTTCGCAGTGACTAACCCGTTGAAGCTGCCCAAGGCCGTTCCGACAAGAAGGCCGATGGGTGTGACGAGATAGGCGGGAAGCCCCGCCTGATAGGCCTTGCCGATCACAATCGCGGACACTGCAACGATGCCACCAACACTGACGTCGATGCCGCCCATGATGATGACGAGCGTCATACCAGCTGAGACGATCGCCAGTTCCAGCCCCGCGCGCATTGTCTGGACGAGGTTGTTGACCGTCAAAAAATAGGGAGAAACACTTGCAAAGATGATGCTCACGACGATGATAGCGGCCATCAGAGCAAGTTCGCGCGACGCGGTCGGTGATACGAAGCGCAGCGCGGGGCGGGTGTCACCCACGGAAGCCATTATATATCCTTTGGAGTGACCGGCCACCATCGCAGGACGATGGTGGCCGGGTTTGGTTTCGCAGCTTCAGCCTAAAAGTCAAACTGCTCGATATTCTCTTTGGTGAAGACCATCGGATCGCCCAGGAGGAGGATCTTTTCGTCTTCAAGCCAGCGAACATTCGCGTCGAGGCCTTCTACCTCTGGCTCTGCGTTGAAAGCCGCGCCTTCGGCCACCTGCTTTCCGGCCCAGACGGTCAGGTAACCAAGGTCAGCCGGGTTCCAGAGGACCGAATAGGTCATCGCATCGCTCAAGACGTAATCCTTGACGGTGTTGGGCGAGCAAAAACCGGCTGTGACGATCTCGCCCTGGCGTCCGGCAGCCTCAACGGCCTGGCCGATGCCGGGGCAGGTGGTGGATGCGATGCCGATAATGCCAGCTAGATCGGGATTGCGTGTCATTGCATCCGTCGCGAACTGGAAAGCGCGCGAAGCGGTACCGTCCGTGTGGTCCACCGCGACAATCTCCAGATCGGGATACTCGCTTTCAGCACGTTCCTTGATGGCGGCAATCCAGGCATTCAGACTAGCAATGGTTGGTGCATCCGAGATGATGGAAATCTTCGCATCTGCGCCAACGCGTTTCACCATTTCATCAAGGATTGTGTAGCCAAGATCCTGATCCATGGCTTGTGCCACGTAGAATTCGCGTTCACTCCCAGCAGCATCGGCATCGGAAGTAATCACATGGGTACCTTGTTCGCGTGCTCTGGCGATCGCGGGCTTCAGGGTCTCTACATCAACAGGTGATACGCCGACGACTTCCACACCCTGGTTCACGAAGCTTTCGAATATTCGCAACTGGTCAGAAGCATTCGTACTGGTCGGGCCTTGCTGGATATATTCGACATCAAAGGCTTCTGCGGCTTTCGCTGCACCTTCTTCCATCGCGACATAATACGGAATCCCCTGGATCTGCGGGACGAAGGCAACGCGCACCTTGTCTTGGGCGATCGCTGTTCCCGCGATGAAGGTGGTGGCAATCAGGCCGAGCGCGGCCCGTGCAAGAATGGACTTCATTTTTTGTTCCCCTTTTTATTGGTGGTGGGATGGCGAAGCATTGAGGCCGTCCGCCTTGGCCTTGCGCCCTCATGAAGCGGCAGCGCGCACCTCATGGGCCCCGGTGATGAGGCCGATGATCTCTTGCGGAGTGGTATTGGCTGTCTCGCGCACCGCGATACAGCGCCCATGGCGCATGACGGAGATGCGATCCGAAACCTCGAAAACGTCCTGGATGTTGTGTGAAATCAGTACGACCGATTTTCCTTGGGCTCGCAAATTCTTGATGAATTCGAGCACCTTGCGCACCTCGGCAACAGCTAGGGCGGCGGTGGGTTCGTCCATGATGATGAGGCGCGCATCCATGTTGAGCGCACGCGCGATGGCAACACCCTGGCGCTGACCGCCGGACATGGATTCTACCCAGGAATCGACGCTTGGAACATGAACATCGAGCTGTTCGAGGAGCTCTGCGGTGCGCTTGCGCATTGCCTGCCGATTGAGGAACGGAATGCCTAGGATCGGCTTCTTCATCTCCCGGCCGAGAAAGATATTGTCCACTACCGTCATTTTTCCGGCTAGTGCGAGCTCCTGATAGATCGTGGCAATGCCGTTCTCCCAGGCCTCCTGCGGGGAGCGGAACTGCACCGACCGACCTTCCATCTCGATTGTCCCTTCATCGGGAGAATGTGCGCCGGACATCGTTTTAATTAGGGTGGATTTCCCTGCCCCGTTGTCGCCGACTAGTGCCATGACCTCGCCCTGCGCAACTTCGAAATTGACGTTGTTCAATGCGACCAGACCGCCGAAGCGCTTCACGATCCCGGACATCTTAAAAATCATGATTGGCCCCCTCTGCGCAGCGCATCCTCAAGATGCCTGTTTCAGTTTTTGTTCTTTAAGTGCTTCGACGAGTTCTTCGTGGGTGGCGACATGGCCTTGTGCGCCTTCAGCCGCGACTGTCAGGCTTGCGCTTGCGGCTGCGTATTGCGCCGCCTCCCCCAGGTCAGTGCCATTGAGATAGTAGGCCAGGAATGAGCCAGCGAAGCTGTCTCCGGCACCCGTCGCGTCGGTCGGTCGGACGGGCAGGGCCGCCACGGAAATGGGCGCTCTGCCACCGGCGGGGAAGACAACCGCACCAGCTGCGCCGCCTGTCATGACGAGAGTGCCGCGCTTTTCCAGTCGCGCAAGCCGGATGTCGACAGCGTCGGTCAGATCCTGACCTGAAAGATGTATATCGAAAATTTCACGCAAGACCCCATCACCGACGAAAGCTATGTCGAGCTGTTCGAGAAGGTTCAGAAATTCTGTCGGCGTTCTGGCGGATTCGGGCAGACCGGCGCTGTGTAGCGTCACCTTGAAACCGGCATCCTTGAAGCGGCCGATGGATCCACGCATCCGGTCCAGGTGATAGCCCTCGATATGCAGGCACGATACCCGGTCCGACTTCGTCAAATCGAAATGGCCCGTCAGGTCCATCTCCGACAATTCGAAGGGTTCATTGACAATAGTACGGCTGCCATTGGGCTCGATGAAGACGATACAGCGCGACAACCGGTCATTCGCGGGAGTGCGGATCGCGACGGCGTGAACGCCCTTGTTGGCGAGCTCCACAATGGCCCATTCGCTATCCGGATCAGTTCCCAAAGCGGTCGCCAGTTCGACGTCGAGGCCAAATGAGCCATTGGCGCCGATTCCGGCAGCTGCCACTGCAAGATTCGCGGCAGGGCCGCCCAGAGCTTTCTTGATCTGATGCGCTGTGACGCGATCATCGCGATGAGGGAGGACATCGACCCGGCACATATAGTCGACACTTGTGTAGCCAACCACTATCAGGCGCGGCAGGCGGCTCCTGTCCATTCGAACATGAGCGCTGGAGCTGGTGGACAAAGCACGGGCAAAGGTGCTTGGGCGGTAAGCCAATCTCCTCATCGCTGCGTCAATACGCGACTTCGTTTGCACGCGAACATTCGCGGTTCCATTGAGGTAGTTCGATACGGTGCCGACCGAAACACCCGCTTCGCGGGCAACATCAGAAATTGTAGCGCGTGGCCGTCGCATCCGTGCCCACCCTGTTTTTGAACCGCTTCAATACTGAGTGTCGGTTTTACGGATTGCAAGATCAAATATTGTGCAAATACGGTCGGAATCGAAACTTTTCTGGCTCAGAATTGAAGATATTTCAATTTCAGCGGTCGTAATAGTGGGTGATATTATCCCTTCGATCGCCTGTGAGCGTACAGTGGTCGCTCCCGAACTTTGGTATCAACGTCAGCTTTTGGATCAGGCCACGTTTGCGCCCGCTTCCAAAAACTGAGAGCACAGCTGCCGAGCCGGATTGAGAACTGCAATGCCCGCCGATGGCTTAGGCAAGATTTCCAGAGCGTTCAAAGAAAGGTCCTTGGCGCTCTTGGAGCCGTATTAGGCTTTAAACACAACAGGAACGTACCAAAGATACTGTAGCTAAGACGGCTGCCGGGAGTTCGGTTATACCAATGCCCGGTTCGCTCCCTATCGCCCAGTTGCCGCCATTGATGCTTTCTTCAACACTGCTGAAGCCTGCGCGCAGAATGTTCGCGTTGAAATCAACCTCCAGCAGGCCTGAACCGCCTATGGCCGCCAGCAGATGAGCTGATGCGGCTAGGCCTATGCCCCCTCCCAGGAAATGCGGGCAATAGGTTCTGCCAGCTTCGACAATGTCGCGGGCTACCTCATGACAGCCAGTAATGCCTCCCCATTTTGCGACGTCCGGCTGCAGGAAGCTGTATGAGCCGGAGGCGAGGGCGTCTGCGAACTCGCTTTTCCCAGCCATGTTCTCGCCGCCTGCCAAGGGCACGCCGAGTGCCGCAAGCTCTGCCCAGTTCTGTGGTGCATCGTCCACCCTCAGCGGCTCTTCCATCCAACCGAGCGAAACGGAGCGTGTCGCCTGAAGGAATGATCTGGCTCCATCGAATGACCATGCCTGATTTGCGTCTGCGAAGAGGCGCTCCGTGGCTTTCATGGCGTGAGAAAGTTCCACAAGGCGGTTTGCGTCATCGGCGCCGAAACCGACCTTGACCTTAAAAGCATCGAAACCTGCTTTTCTTGCCTTTGGGACTTCAGCTTGCGCTGCACCGATTTGAATTCCGCTCGCATAGACGGGGACATGCTGGTGGGCATTGGCATTAATGGCTTTGGCAAGCGGTAGTTCGGCGCGCCTCGAGACGAGATCCCAGGCGGCAATATCAAGGCCTGCAATAACATGAGCGAACGGACCCTGTTCGCCGCATTGGATCGCACGTATCTGCGTTTTTTTCTCAAGAGACCAGAACATCTCTTCCGGCGTTTGCCAGAGCTTGCCGAGCACGATTTCCGCAATGTCATCCATGAGGAGATTGACGCGGTGTTCGGCTCCGGCTGCTGGCCAATTGGCGAATATCTCACCCCAGCCGAACCAGCCTTGATCATCCTCTATGCGCACGAACACGGCAGGGCGATCACGCATTATCCCGAAGGATGTGGCTACCGAGCCGCCTTTTATTGGCGCTCGACATGCCCAGGCATCGATGCGGCTGATGGAAAATGCAGTCTCGTAGGGGCGATTGGTGATCCGGCCTTGCGACATCGGCGCATCGTTCCTTCCCAATTAGTGCGAGGGGCCGGAGGGCGCTGGCAGACCATCAATCAACACATTTACACAGGCCACTTTCCCTGAATTCACCGCTCGTTCCAATGCGCCATCGAGCTCGGAGAGTTCGGTCACGAATTCGCCGTGCCCGCCAAGCGCGGTGGCAACGAGGTCATAACGCCCATCACTCAGGTCGCAGGCAATCAAACGGTCAGCACCATAGTCCCTCAATTGGATCTGGTGCTCGGCGTTCCAGCGCATATCATTGCCGATGACGAGTACATAGGGCGCACCGACGCGCGCGGCCGTTTCGAGCTCGCTAAGATGGAAGCCCGCAGTGCCGTCGCCCATCATTGAGAATATGGTCGATTGGGGAAAAAGTTTGGCCGCGGCGAGCCCATAGCAAAGGCCGCCGCCGATTGCGCCCGACACACCGTTGACGACACGTCTACTGGCCGTAATGCCGGCTTGTGCCCACTGACCGAATTCACCGCCATCACTGATGAGAATTGCATTATCGGTGGCGTCGATCTTACGTTGGACCGCCGCGCAGAGCTGGTCAGGCGTAATGCGATCGGAGGATGAGGGCGTTGCGGCGCGACGCATGAGCTTGCTTGAGACTGCTTCAAGCCATTCGCCATGCACATTGCTCCCGTCCCCAGTTTCGATAAGCGTGGCAGCTGCATCACGCGGGTCAGCGTGAAAGTTCATCTTCAGTCGCTCGCCCAGATTGAGATGTGCGCGGTCGCGTTCTTTCATGTCCGGTTGAATGCTGATCCAACGGGCAGCGGGATCAAACGCGCCAGTCTTGCCAAAACCGAGGGTGAAATCCACGCGTTTGCCGAGTGTCACGACGAGATCTGCCTGCTGCAACAAATCAGCAAGCGCTCCCAGTGATGGATCTTTCAGCCCGCGCGGGCTCTCCATTGCAATAACAGGCGCGTTAAGCGCCTGCTGCAGTTTTGCCTTCAGGTCGCCGCTGCGCGTGGCGCTCATCACCGGTCCGCAGAGGACGATGGGTTTCTTCGCTGCTGCAATTGCCTGTGTTATCAGGCGGGCATCGCCTTCTCTCAATGCCATTGCGTCACGGGCCAGTTCGTGCGCAGTTGGTACGCGCGCATCTCCAGCATCTTCCTCGACGACATCGAAGGGAAGTGCAATATGAACCGGACCCGGACGGCCGGAAGTGGCAGTTCTCACCGACTTCGCAACGGCGCTGCCAAGTTGACCAGCGGACCTCGGCCGCAAAGAAAGTTTGGTCAATGGTGCTGTCATCGGCACCTGGTCCATTTCCTGGAACGCACCACGACCATCCTGGGAGACCGGGCTGTCTCCTGTGAGGAGAAGCACCGGTGTTTCGGATTCCGTGGCCGTGAAAAGAGGGCCCAATGCGTTCGCAGCCCCAGCGCCCGCGGTTACCATCGCGACACCTATGCTGCCTGTCAGCTGGGCATGGGCTTCGGCCATGTAGACTGCAGCGGCCTCGTGCCGCGTATGCACAATCTCAACGCCGGCTTCGAAACAGGCATCGTAAACCGGCATGATCTGGTTGCCCGACAGGGAATAGATTCGCGTTACTCCCGCTGCCTTCAGTGCCTCAACAAGCAGATCCGCTCCGCGCATGAATTCCCCTCCCATTGCATGTCTTGTTGTAGTGCTGCCTGCGCTCAAGGCACCGTGAAAAACGGTGCCGGGATCAGGATCTTGTTTTCGATATTTTCCACCAGAGGACGCATTTGAACGGCATAAGCCTGCCACTCCGGTGACGCCTGAAGCGCCTTTCGACGTTCCCACCGGTCATCCATGCTGGAATAGCCCCACATGTGAACGATCTGGTTCAGGGGCCCGATATCCGTGAAATAGTAGCCGACCAACTTGCCCAATATGCGCAGCTGAACCTCCATTCCTTCTTCTTCATAGAGTTTCAGGAACTTCTGCACATTGCCGTTTTTCAGCGTGTAAGTGCGCTGATCCACGAAACTCGTCATTTTGTCGTTCCCCCACTGGTCCACTCAGATCAATTCATCGCTGCGGTCGTCGGTTTCGCCGAAGCGCTTGAGAACGGAGGGTCTCAGTCCCTCATAGAGGCGTCCGATATTTTCCGTGGTGCGGGCATTCTCGCGCTCGAACAGGCAGCGGCCTTGCAGATCCGAGGCAACGATAAACGGGCCCATGCGATTGCACTTGAGGACCCACATCGCCTGCGCCAGCCCAAGCTCCTCGTGCCAGTGTACGGCTTCCACATTCTCGACCCCACGGCCCAGCAATGCGCCGGTGCCATAGCCGACCGTGGTAAGATAGACCGCGCCATTGGGGACGAAATATTCCCTGTAGTCGCGCGAGGTCATGCCCCCTTTGCCGATGATCAGCTTTGCGCCGGTCTTGGCCATCCATTCAGGCAGCCATTTCGCAAAGCGGAAGCTCGCTGTCGCGGTTACCGCACCCATATTATAAGTGCCATCGGAGCGTATGCTGGCGGCGGGGGAGCAATGGAAATTCGCCGCACTGTGGGCGGGCAGTTCCATCGGAATATTCGCCTTCTGCTCAAGTGCGCGCATGTAGACGCCCTCGCGCGCTGTATACATCAGGCCGTCTAGATAGACGACATCGCCAAGCTTCAGCGCCGCGATGTCTTCATCTGAAGGTGTGGTGGAAAGGCGGATTTCGCGCGGTTTCATTCGGCGGCCTCCATCATTGGCTCCCATTCGACCGTCTCACGCCGCTGGTAGGGTGTGAACCAGTCTGGATCGGTTCGGTATTCAACACGGCCATCAGCATAGATGCGGGCAACAGCGCGCCTTGAGGACAGGCAGAACGCGTGTACGCTCATCTGCATGCCTCCGGTATGGCAGTAGCCCACCTCGATATGGGTATCGATGACCATGTTCTTGCCGACGAAACCCATTGCGCCCATGCCGATCGAGTTGCCCAGTTCCTTGAACTCCTCCTCAAGGGCCGCGATGCGCGGATCGGAATTGCGACTGCCAACGACGCGCAGGCAGGCGGCACGCTTTCCCAGCACCATGCAGGTGTCCTTGCAGCCGCCAAGGCCGATTCCGATGATGGCAGGCTGGCAGGCAAGGCCACGCTTGCCGAAGGCAACCAGACAATCCAGATAAAATCGCTTGATCCCCTCGATCCCGTCCGACGGGAAAAGCATGCGGTAATCGGTTCCGAACAGACCCCCCTTGTGCACTGTGATCAGGTCGATCCACTCCCCACCGGGCTCATAACCGTATTCGATCTCAGGTGCGCCTATTCCCACATTGTTGTTGTGGTCAGTGCGCCAGAGCGGGTGAACGCGGTTCGGCCGCAGGGGGACACCATTGGTGCTGTTGGCGGTGGCGCGCCGCAGCGCGGCTTCCAGAGCTACGGGGCCACCCTCGACCTGGGTCTCGTTACCCATTTTCACATACCAGCGCGGCGTACCCGTATCGCCACACATAGCCCGACGGTCTTCCTTCGCCGCTTCGTAGTTCTCCAGCATTGCCTGGAGCACAAAGGCGGACAGATCGCCATCTTCTGTGCTGGCTGCACCTTTGAGACCCTCCAGATAATCCTCCGGAATCTCGATTGCAGCCTTGTCCATGAGAGTTTCAGCCGTGGACTGGATGAGGTCGATCGGTATCATGATGAGGCCACCAGTGTTTCAGGTTCATCTTCGGGCAGGACGGTCTGACCAGGCTCGACAATGGTGAAGCGAACTTTCTCGCGTTGCACCTCGACCGTGCCGCCTTTCATGGAAGCGACGGTGAAATAGGATTGATCGAGATCGCCTTCCTCGGGGTAGTCTTCGCGATAATGAGCACCGCGGGAGTTCTCCCGAGAAAGTGCGGCCTTGGTGATCACCTCCGATATCTCGGTCAGCGATGCCACGTTCAGCCAGTCATGCCAGGTGAGGTTGAATGCGAGATTGGAAGAGTCGACGCCGGTCTCTGCCAGTTCTTCGCGAATTGCTGCCAGTCGGTCGAGCCCACGCTTCATGCCGGTTGCCGTGCGGATGACACCGACATCTTCCCACATCATTTCCTGGAGCTGGTTGCGGATTTCCTGAACCTTGCCCGGCTTCTTGGCGAAGGGGCGTTGTGCACGCTCGATCTCAGCTGCCAGTATGTCTTCATTCGGGTCGCGCAAGGCGCTCATACCACGAATATCGGCACCCATTGTCTCGCCCGCGACACCGCCGAAAACCGTGGAGTTGGCGACACCATTGCCGCCGAGGCGGTTCGAGCCGTGGGCGCCGCCCGCGTCTTCGCCTGCAACATAGAGTCCTTCCAACATGGTGCGCGTATCGGGATCGACGACAACACCGCCCATGAAGTAGTGGGCAGTCGGTACGACTTCCACGAGGCCGCCTGCAAGATCGAAGCCGCAATCGGCACAGCGCTTGACCATGCCCGAGAATTTCCGGCGCACAAGATCAGGTCCCAGATGCTTCATTGATATGTACATGCCGACCTGGGCCGGGTCATTGTTCTTGCGCATTTCAGCGTAGATGCCGCGGCTGACCACGTCGCGCGTTGCACGCTCACCGCGCTGGTCATAGTCGAACATGAAACGCTTGCCATGGGCATTCAGGAGTTGGCCGCCTGCACCGCGCAAGCCTTCTTCCAGGACGGTACCTGTCATGCGCGTATGGTCCCCTGCAAGCAGGCCGGTGGGATGAAACTGCACCATCTCCATATCGCGCAGCGGCAGACCGATACGCAGTGCCATGGCCAGACCATCCATGGTCTTGTCGCCGGAAGGGGTGTGGTACTTGTACATCGTGGGACCGCCGCCGGTCCCCATCATGACGGTCTTCGCGCGCACAAAGCGAAAAGTGCCGGTACGCATATCGATGAATAGAACGCCGGATATCGCGCTTCCATCGCAGGTTGGCACCAGACCGATGGCGCGGTGCTCCTCCAGCCTTTCAATCGGTCGGGAAAGCACCTGTTCCATGAGACGGTTGATGATTTCGATACCGGTAAGATCACCCTTGTGGACGGTTCGGTCCGCAGTCTGACCGGCAAAGGCCTTGTGATGCAGGCTGCCATCCGGCTCGCGGTCGAAGAAGCAGCCGATCTCGTTTTCCAGCTCGCGCACGCGTTCGACCGCGAGTTGGCATAGTTTCCAGGCCATATCCTGGTCGGGCAGCCACTTGCCGCCGATGATGGTGTCCATGAAATGCCGCTCGACGCTGTCACCATGGCCAAGCGCAACATTGTATCCGCCCTGCACCATGCGCGTGCAGCCACATTTGCCGAGAAGCCCCTTCACGGCGATGGTGATCCTGGTGCCTTCGGGAGCGGCCTGTTGTGCGTGAAGTGCGGCGAAGAGACCTGCACCGCCGGACCCCAGGATGAGGATGTCCGTATCGTGTCTTTCGATATCCACTTTGAGGGGCATGGCTACACCGCGTTCAGGAAAAATGCGCCGGAGACGAGGAAAGCACCGGCAATGCTGGCTGCCGCCAAGGTCTTGTGGCGGCTAGGCCAGGGGAGGAATTCGAGAGCCAGCAGCCGCAATCCTCCGAAGAAGTGCACAGCCAGCAAGAAGACGAGACCGAATTCGGCGATTTTCACGAGCGGATGGTCTGTCCAGAGGGCGAAGTCATCGAAGCCTTGGGGGTTTGTCAGGACGAGCGACAGCATCCAGAAATGTGCTGGAAGAAATAGAGCCAGTCCTATGCCTGAAAGCCGATGCAGTAGAAAGGCAAACCATAGTGGATGATTGCGATACCTGCTCATGGCGCCACCGTTACGGCAATGACTGCGGATGCGCCGAGCAGCAGGAAAAGGAAGAAGGCGGCTGTAGCCACCAAAGTCAGCGCGAGACCGCGCAGGCCGGCGACCTCGCTCAGAACTACCCTCACACCTATTGCAGCATGCACCGACACCGCGGCAACGAACATGCCGTAGAAGAGGAACCAGAAGAGCGAACCTTGCGTGCGTGCAAGGATTTCTGCCGCACTCAAGCCACCCTGGATTGCATAGATCATCACAGCGAGGTGCGTGATGACGAACGGCACCATAATCATGGCGCTGATGCGCTGGGCGAGGTAGAGTCGAAGATCAAGCATCACGGCCCCTCTTGAAGGCATTGCGTGCGGTCAGCCGTTTGAGATTTGCAATCGCACCCATCGGGTCCAGGCCGTTGGGGCAGTGGAAGGTGCAACTGCCCATGGAATGACAATTGTGGCAGCCGCCGGCCTTCGACACAGCATCAAGAACGCCTTCGCGATTGCCATGTTTTTCGTCATTCACGATCGTCCAGGCACGCTGCAACGCGGCCGGGCCGAGATACTCAGGATTTGCGGTGACGGTATCGCAGGCCGAGTAGCAGACGGAACAATTTATGCATTCGATGCCTGCATTCGCGGCGCTACGCTCTTTCCCTTCCGGTTTCACCTGGACGATGGGATCGTGCCTTGAGGCACTCGGCTGATGACGTCCGCCGGCTTTTACCCATTTGTCGAAAAAGGGCGCCATGTCGGCGGCAAGGTCCTTGATAACCGGAAGGTTGCGGAGCGGCGCTATCGTCACCTTGCGGGCTTTTCCCTGAACCTTTTTCACGTGTGTGCGGCAGGTCCAGCGGGGAGCGCCATTGACCATCATTGCGCATGATCCGCACATGCCGACGCGACATGCGAAGCGATAGGTCAGCGTCGGATCGGCGTTCTGCTGGATCCAGGAGACCACGTCGAGAACTGTCTGGCTCTCATATTGAGGCACTTCGAAGGTCTGGTACTCACCGCCTTCAGCGTTGCCTCGCCAAACCGATATCTCGAGATATTCCTGCTTTTCGGCCACGAGCCTTCAAACTCCTGAGCATTCTTCTCCCAATGGTATAAATGATAGATTGATTTACAAAAAAGCGGATTATTCTAACGTTTTATTGTAGTTCAGCTTACACAAGCAAGCGCAGCGTCGTTACATGAAATAAGGCGGCTTCGCACGCGAAGCCGCCTTAAACTGCGTTCCGGTCCCGGCCTCCTCAGCCTTCGTTTTGCGATACGAACTCAGGCTGATTCAGACCGGGTTTGGTTTTGGTCATTCCCGACTTCAGGATGGCAAAGACAGTGATCGCTGTCAGGCCCCAGAAGAACCACGTTATCGGTCCTCGCATGAGGATTGCGGGGTTGCCGCCCGACATCAGCATCGCCTGTCGGAAATTATCCTCAAGAAGCGGGCCGAGGATGAAGGCGATGAGGAAGGGCGGTGCGGGTATGTCAAGGCGCATCATCAGATAGCCCACCCAGCCCATCACCAGCATGACACCAACATCGAACACATTGTTGTTCACCGCAAAGACACCGTAAATGCTGAGAATGAGTACCGTGGGTATCAGGATGCGTCGCGGAATGTCGGCCACATATTTGAAGCCGCGTATGGCTGCCGAACCGATGAAAAGCAGTAGGACCGAACTTACGATCAGGCCGATGAAGAGACCATAGATCAGGTCGACATTGAGGACGAACATCATCGGGCCCGGCTGCAGTCCGTGGACCATGAACGCCCCGATGATGATGGCGGTGATCACGTCGCCTGGTACGCCAAGGGCTAGTAGCGGGATCAATGTTGCGCCGGCCACACCATTGTTACCGGCCTCGGCGGCTGCAACGCCCTCGACCTCGCCCTTGCCGAAGTTCTCCTTGTTCTTGGATTTGCGACGTGCCTCGGAATAGGAGAGGAAGGCTGCAGGAGCTGCGCCGATGCCCGGGATCGAACCCAGAAACACACCGATGAAGCTGCCGCGGATGATCGAGCGGAAGGATTTCTTGTAATCGGCAAATGTGACCTTGTTCTTGCCAAGGCTGCGGGTCTTGCCCAGATGCCCGGTCGGATGCCAGGCCATTGCCAGCACCTCGGGGATGGCAAACAGTCCGATCAGCACCGCAATGAAGTTCAGGCCGCCCATCATGTTGGGATCGCCGAATGTAAAGCGGTTCGTCCCGTAGATGAGATCCAATCCGACCGTTGCGAATAGAAGACCGAGCAGAGCTGACAGAGCGCCGCGCAGCAGGCTGTTTCCTGAAACGCCTGCAATGATCGTCAGGGAGAACAGGATCAGCGTGAAAAATTCCGGTGGCCCGAAATTCAGCGCGAATGAAGCGAGCCATCCGGCAAAGAGGATGAGCGAAAGGTTCGAAACCAGATCGGCCGTACAAGACGCCCACAAGGCCATGCCGAGAGCGCGTCCGGCTTCGCCGCGTTCTGCCATGGGATGCCCGTCCATGACTGTGGCGGATGAGGCCGGAGTTCCAGGCGTCTTGATCAGGATTGCCGGAATAGAGCCGCCGAATATTCCGCCTTTATAGACACCAAGCAGAAGTAGAATGCCCGTTACGGGCTGCAGGGTGAAGGTGAAGGGGAGGGTCAGCGCCACCGCCATGGTGGCGGACATGCCGGGTATGGCTCCGGCCACGACACCGATTGTCACGCCAACTGCAAGCGCAAGAAAGACCTCGAAATTGGAGACGAGTGATAGGCCCGCAAGCAGGCTGTCGATAAAGCTCATGGAAGCCTCACAAAGTCACCTTGCGGGATCGCGACACCTGCGACATGCGCAAAGAATGCGTAGAGAACAAGGGGGACGGAGATGGCGCAGATCAGTGCGGCGATGGGGTAGCGCGTCCTCAAGATGACGATCGAGGCAATAAAAAGCAGCATCGATGTCCAGACCATGCCAAGGCGCGACATCAGGAACATCGCCGCGATCATCACCAGACCCATTGCTGCGAGCCGCAAATAGCCCTTGCGGCTGTCGGGAATGGGATCACCAATCACCGCACCACCAGCACTTTGAGAAAGTCCTGTCACAAAGAGGCCCAGGCCGGTCAGCCCCATGAGAGCGCTCAAGGTGTAAGGCCAGAAAGTGGGAGAAAGTACCAAGTGTGGCACATTGCTTGGCTCGGAAACCCAATTCGGGATCGCAGCCAAAATCAGAAATAGGGACAACGCCATAGCGCCAATCCCCAATCTCGTTTGAATCTGTTTGTTGTCCATCTCGCTCCTCCCAAAGCGAAACGCCGGGAATGGAATTTCCCGGCGCTGTTCTTCTTTCGATCAGCCTTCGACGCGCATATCCAGTTTGTCCACGAGATTGCGGAAAGTCTCGTACTGACGCTGAATGAATTCGCCAGCTTCTTCCGGCGACATCAAATCGATGATCGAACCGGCTGATGTCAATGTCTTGCGGAAGCGTTCGTCGTCAATTGCTGCTTCCATCCATTCAGCCCATTTCTCAGCCACGTCATCCGGGAGATCCTTCGGACCGGCGATGCCGGTCCAGCCGACAAGTTCGTTGAGTCCCGGCTTGCCAAGTTCGGAGGCGGTCGGTGCATGGAAGCCCTCAAGACGCTCCTCGGAGGTCACGAGGATCGGTTTCAGATGCTTGTTGCCGACCAGATTGGCCAGAGTGGACGAATTCGTGCAGATGAATGTGACCGTGCCATTGAGGACGGCCGTGGCAGCTTCTCCGCCGCCTTTCTGTGGGATATGGGTGACCGTCTTGTGCGGGTCTTTCACGCCGAATTCATCAAGAACCATGACCGCAGCAAGCTGCAGCATGGAGCCCACGCCCGACGAACTGTAGCTGACATTGCCTTCGCCGACTTTCTTGACC
>Ga0310345_10002522_pt1 | contig 18340 bp, 11 predicted proteins | sample HC15DNA20500_MG_FD_204667 | JGI IMG/M metagenome (GOLD analysis project Ga0310345, IMG submission 204667) | Marine microbial communities from station ALOHA, North Pacific Subtropical Gyre - HC15-DNA-20-500_MG | ecosystem: Environmental > Aquatic > Marine > Oceanic | place: Pacific Ocean: North...
CACCCTAATGTCTACTTTACGGGGCGACACGATCTCACCTCCGCGAGCTATCCCGGTGGCCAATATACCCACGCTGGCGACAGTAGCCCCACCCAGTTTCCGCCGGGACTGGAGGCATGGGCACCGTGGACTTACACAACCCTTAACACTGAGTCAATCGGGTCTGTTAGTGTCGGGGCAAGCCGACTAGACACCAGCAGTGACTATTATGACGCTAACAACAGCCTTTGGATGGGGGCGCAATTCTCGATTGGCGCTGGTCATAGCACGGAGGGGAATACCCCATTTGATGTGGCTGAGTTTGTGGGCAATACTTTTTTAGCAGAGTACACAGGCGGCAGCGGGATTGCATTTGCGGACAGCTACGACACGACTGGCTCTGGAACCCTAGAAGATACTACCCCCACTGCGCAGGTACTTGTTGATTCTTTCGGCACCCCGCACGCCAGCGGAGGCTGGGCCGTACTCCCCACATGGACAGACCCAGCAGAGGAACACGACCACCAGTCGTACACTATAGATACCTACATAAACTCACCGGACAACTGCCCAGAGTTTGAGGGTGCCAGCTTCTTCAGCTCTTCATACCCATTCGATAACGGCAGGGTTATTACTGAAATCAAGAAATACGGCGTTGGCGGCACCAATGACCCAAGTGAAGCCTTCGTGTCTCGCGGCACAGCCCCAGTGTGGGGGGCGGTTTATTCAGAGGTGGGTGGCACTATTCTCCCGCGAGCTGGTGCCTGTGTCGAGATACGGGACAGCGGCTCCTCTGGTGCCAGCCTAGAGGTTGACGACCATGAGAGTGATGCCGCCCTTACAGGTGCCAGTGTCGGCACGGGACTTACGTCATCCCTGACAAGCACAGCAGTCACAGGCAGCGGTGACACAGGCGGGACAGCAACCGTAGCGGCCTCCACATCGAGCAACTCTGGAACGGGTGACGGCACTGACACTAACCTTCCCCCGTATGTTGTTATCAATTACATTATCAAATACTGATGATTAGAGACGAAGGCAGAATGGTCGATGGCATCACGAGCCTGCATGACGGCATGGACTCGGGGCGCTCACCGTCCATGATTAACCCAAGCCAGACGCCTTACGCCGAGAACATCACGATGCGGGGCGGCTTCGCCAAGACACGACCCGGCTTTAATCGCGTGACGTTCGCCACGTCAGCAGCAGAAACAGCAATGCTGGGCGACCGCTTTCAGGGCGCAATGTTCTACAACGAGAGCGACACGGTACAGCACACCATCGTTGTGGCAGGCGGCAAAGTCTACAAGACAACTCCCGGCTCTGCCATTGATGACGACTGGACAGTGGTGGACATCACTAACTCAGTCACCGTCAGCTCCTCCGTGCAGCGTGTCCACATGATACAGGCGGAGAAGTATCTCATCATACAGGACGGCACCAACGCACCGTTCCTATGGTCACACGACACCAGCGTGCTAGCATCTGCCCGCGCCTCCGTTCCCGGCAGCGACGAGGTTCCCATTGGGTCAGGCCCGATGGCCTACGGCAATGGCAGGCTATGGGTGGCCAAAGGCACTGAGTTCGTGGCCAGCGACATCCACGGTGGCGACAGCACTATAATTAAGTTTACCGAAAACACCTACATCTCAGGCGGTGGAGCCTTCCGTGTCCCGTCCGGCACAGGCGGGATCACTGCCCTCCAGTTCCTTACCCGCATCAACAGCGCACTGGGCACAGGCGAGATGATGGCCTACACCTCCGATGGCGCGTTCACCATCTGCCTGCCCCTTAACAGGTACGATTGGGCTGACTTTACTGATCCAATCCAGAAGGTGGCACTGCCGGATAACGGTGCCATGTCCCAGTTTTCCACAGTGGGCGTGAATAACGATCAATTTATTAGAAGCCGGGATGGCGTCCGCTCCCTCAAAGACGCAGTACGCGCCTTTGGCGACCCCGGCAACACCCTCATGTCACGCGAGATAAACCGCATCCTCAAGCACGACGACCAGAGTTACCTCGCCCAGTCCTCCGCTGTCCTGTTCGACAACCGCTTGCTGTTTACTGCGGTGACTGACTACGACGGCACCTCTGGCATAGGCTTTAAGGGACTGGCAGTGCTGGACTTTGACATCGTTAGTGGCCTGAGAGGCAATGCCCCGGCGGTATGGGAGGGCTTCTGGCGCATGAAGATCACCCGATCTGAAACTGAAACAGACTTCGACATCCTGCAAATCTATAAGGGGCGCTACTCCAATGCAGAGCGTGCGTTCGTTGCGGTCAGGAACGAGGACAACGAGCTGGAGTTCTGGGAGCTAAAGCGCGAGTCAGACAATCTCTACTACGACACGGACGGCGCGACTGAACACCGCATCACCAGTGAGCTGGAGACACCCAGCTTTAACTTCGAGGCGATAGGTTCCGCGAAGGAGCTGGAGAGCGCGGACATGTGGGTGGACAAGGTTGCAGGACAAGTGGACTTCACCATTGAGTTCAGGCCCGACCAGTACCCGTGCTGGCAGGACTGGCAGACATGGACAGAGAACGCAGCGGCAGACAGTGCCGACCAGTACCGGCCCCGAATGAGAATCGGCAGGCCACTAGACACAGCCGAGGCTGCTGTGGGCAACAGGATCAACTACGGTTGGGAATTCCAGAGTAGATTAAAGTGGAAGGGACATGCTAGGTTGAAGTTGTTCAGGATGAACGCACGCGCTGTACAGGAGGAACCGTATGATGACGTTGTGAATCAGGACAGCAGCAGCTACACCATAACCTGTGCTGCTGGCACAGGTGGAACACTAGAGTAACATGAGCAGGTACATCCTATCAGACGCCAAGACGCCAATCGCCAAGATACTGTCGATGCCCACGACAGACAGCCGCGTGACGGACTACATCAATGAGGCGCAGGAGCGCCTACTGCATAAAGGCAAGTGGCCGGGAACCTACGCCAAGTATAAGGTGACAGCCAGTGACGGTGAGATTACGTGGCCGCGCCAGCTCGAAACCATCGAGACAGTGGCTGTGGATGAGAAGCCCGGTTATGTTCGCGGTCAATGGTATGAGTTTCTTGAGAGCGGCCCCGGCATTAGGGACTCCGCTGACGGTGACGCCCGCACGCTACTTGATCGGGGCGAAGCTGCTCTCTTCAGTGACATCAGTGGCACCAATAAGAAGATCAGACTCGCTACCGCTGTTTCAGGAGACGCCGGGTTAAAGGTTATTTTACAGGGATTTGACGAGACTGGCGCGTGGATACGCACATCCATTGATGGCACCTACGCTGATGGTGAGGAGGTCACACTGACCAGCACCTACGTGGAGACGACCAACAAGTTCAGCGAACTGTCAGCGGCCCAGAAGCCTGTTACCGCCGGTAACCTCACGGTTAATGAGCGGGACACAGATGCAGATATTGACCGTGAGGTGGGTGTGTGGGAGCCATCAGAGACACGGCCCCGCTATCGTCGCTCCCTCATCGCGGGCCTGTCCACCACTAACACGGCGGCAGTGCTGGTTATGGGCAAGCTGCGCTATATCCCAGCGACAGTGGACACTGACTGGTTATTGATCCCGTCGGTGCCAGCACTGAAGCTGATGGTGCAGGCGATTCGCAAAGAGGAGAACAACCTTATTCAAGAAGCTGTGGCTTACGAGCAGCGGGCGCTGGATGTGTTAAACGCGCTGCTAGCACACCACATCGGTGACGGAGCAATGCCAATACCGAACGTACAGGCCACCGCATTTGGTGGCGGGGAAGTGGCAAACCTACAATAACAGAGAGCAATACTATGGCACGACTAACAGCAAGGCAGAGAGGTGAGGCGTTGTACGGCAAAAAGCCCATCATCCCCAAGTTCCCCGATGCCGTTGACCCAGCGGCGGAGGCAGCAAAGGCAGCCAAGACCATTGACCCATTCCTGCCAGCAGGCGAGAAGATTACCGACGCCCAGATTCGGGACGTTGGCAAGATGCAAGAATCTTTCATGCCCGGTTACGGTGAGGACATCCAGCCCCACATAAGCAACATGATTGAGAAGATGGTTTCAGGCAAGACTCCATTAGGTGACGCAGGGATGTTTGCCCAGAAGCTGGCAGAGCGACGGGTTGCTCGCGGCGGCGGAGTTGGCGAGGCGTCCGACATGGAGATCAACACGTCATTGCGTGCCTTCGGGCTGAGAGAGATGGACATGTTCAAGGCTGGAACTGACATGCTAGCACGACAGTTTGAGATGTCGCGGCAGAACCTAGCAATGACGCCCAATTACGGCAGCATGATGCTGACCGCTGGCCAAGCCTACGCAGGAGCGCAGCAGCATCAGCAGGATTTTTACCAGCAAGAACGGGATCGAGCGACGGTTAGCGCAATGCCAGACCCCGTGGCTGTTGGCCAGCAGAAATGGAGCATGACGCCAGAAGGCAGGCTGCACCCCGAATTAAGAACAGCGCAGCAGGAATACAATAAATGGTCAACCCTAGGGAGTGCCACAATGGCGTCGCGTGCAATGGACAGGGTAAACGAACTAAAGAGAATGTCAGGGTTAGCGTAGAGGAAAAACATTATGGCAACACAACCGATGAACATGCCGTGGCTAGGCCAAGCCTTTGACCCACTTGAATCCTCCAAGCAATCCGCTGACATTCAGTCCACTAGGTTGAACATGGCGGCCAAGCGTCAACAGATGCGGCATGACGCGCAGCTCCAGCCGGGGCGCGTAAAGGCAGCGCAGCTTTCTAACTTGCGCTCAAGGCAGGCGATCCAGCAGACAGAGCAATCAATCCAGCATGCAGAGGAGCAGCAGCCATTGAGGGTGGCGCAGATGCAGGAGGACTTACTTGCCAAGCAGCAGGCGCATGACGAAAATCGCCAGCGCATGTTCCAGAATGAAGTGCTGTTTGGCCTCCAAGAGCAAGAGTCAAAAAACAGACTCTTGAAGACGGGCAATGACGCAGATATTGCCGCCAAGAAGCTGGCCGCCGCCAACAGGCAAGAGAAGAACGCCCCAATCGTGAATGACTTCCTAGCCTCATTGGCGGATAATAACGCAGGCGACGCGCCCGCCCCCAAAGAGTTCATGGATGCCCTGAAGCTACCAACACTGAAGGACGGGACATCATTGACTGGGAAGAATCTAATTACCGTCACGGATGCGCTTCGTGAATTCCGTAAGGCTCAATCTATAAAGAGGGGGAACACAGCGGTAGGCAAGGCCGAGGAGTTGAATCGTGACAAGCTCACGACCTTAATCAACGAGGCCGACCTACTGCCAGCCGACCTAAATGACCCGGCGAAGGTTGATGCCGCAGCATTGAGGTGGAGCATTGCGGCAGCCAATAGAATCTACCTAGAAACTCACAGCGAAGCGTACATAGCGGGCGGGCCGGGGCAAAGCGGCAGGGAGGGCGCGGCGTATGAGGGCGCGTTAGCGACAATAAAGAATCTGTCACAGGGCGGGATACTCAACGAGGAAGCCTTCAGAAAGGCCATAGCGGCACAGAAGGCGAAAGAACCCAAGCAACTGACTAACACAGAGAAACTTGCGCAGAAGAAACTCATACAATCAGTAGTCGAAGGAGTCCGCGAGGAGAAAGACTCTGAGACTGGCGAGCGGAAATTCAAGGCAGGGTCAGCCGAGCGGGCCGAGGTAGCTAGGCGGTTAAAGGAATACTATAATATTGAACTCCCAAAGGGCCAAGGGCGCAGCTTACGCCACCCCCCCGCCAACCTAATAAAGACCCTATCAAACCTGTCATGGGGGTGGGAGAAGATGGAGAAGGATAAGGGATCATGGCTTATCGGTGAAGACCTTGGGATGAACCCGCAGGGCTACCTCGTGCGTGACACTCTCGGGCCAGACAAGAACGCCGCTGACCACCAGTCGGAAATGCTGAAGGCCATAAAGGGGTACGCCGGTCACGACGTCAACGAGGAGCCGGGGATTCCACAGGGAGGCACCCGTAGAATTGTTGAGGGCAGGATATACTGGGAACAGCAACAAGACCGAGCCACTGGCGAATGGGGTACGATGATAGTGAGAGGAGAGAAGGGCGGGAGGACTACCAAGAAAGTTAAATTTGTGCCCAACAGCAAGCACGCCCTTCCCGGCGAGGAGGCGGCAACCGGAAGCGCCCTCGCGGACAGGGCGAAAGACAGGGCGAAAGACAGAGCGAAGCCGAGGGGGTCAACACCCGTCTGGCCATCGGCAAGGATGTCGATGCCATACATGCAGTGAGGGGAGGATAATAAATGCCAGAAATTACTGACCCACAGCAGGAGCCAGCCGCGCCATTCAAAGCCTACTATCCACCAGCCTTTGAGAAAGACTGGCAGGAGGCCGAATCAAAGGCGAAGCTAGAGGAGTACCGAAAGGCACTCAGCAAGGCTGAGAAGGAGGCATTCCCGCATGGGCGATATGCTTCACCCTACGTTTTGCCGCCAGAGGCGACCGCGCCAAGCGGCAAAGGGGCGCACATGCTCAACAAGCTCATCACCTCTGCTGCTGACATGACAGCCTCGACCGTGGATGCGATGGGCATTTTTGCCTACAACATGGAGCGCAAGCATGGATCGCTCTGGGGAGAGGGGGTTGAGGGAAAGACATACGAGGAATGGGGTGGACTCAGCAAGATTGCGAAGGGGATAAGGACGGCGGCAGAGATTGTTTCACCGGATGCAAGCCCGCAGTTTGAAGAGGACTGGATCGCCAATGATGTGCCAGCAGCCTTTGGCTCCGCGTTTGGATTCTTAAAGGGTGGCTGGGTGGCGAAGAAGCTGCTGTCTACAGGAACCAAGAAGGTGGCCCCCAAGGTGTCAGGCTCCTTCAGTAAGTCAGCCGAGCGTGGCCGACAGATCACCAAGGACGCACTTGAGAAGCAGGCCGCCAAGCGGGCCGACTGGGACAGGCTGGTAGGCACCGGGGCAATGGGCATGGCAGTCAGCTCAACCGAGGGCTGGATGGATGCCCACGCGACGCTGCTGGAGAAAGCCAGACAAGAGGGGCGCACCTCATTAACTGAGGAGGAGCTTGAGCAGGCATGGACATCAGCACAGGTTAACTCACTTGGCGGACTTACTGAGATAGGCGGCGCGAACCGCATTGGCATCAAGCTGCTAGCAAAGATGGACAAGCAGACCCGTGGCGAGTTCGGGAACATGACGCGCAGCGTGCTGCATCGCATGATGAACCCAACCACCGTAACGGGTGCGGTGGTTTCAGGCACAATCGAGGAGTCAGGGCAGGAGATGGTTCAGACCCTGTGGCTCAACATTGGCGCTGCACAGATCGCGAAGTATGACGAGAACCGTGAGCTGTACGCGGAAATGATGGAGACAGGACGCCCTGCTGGAGTGGTGGGCGCGGTCTTCAGTGGGCTTTTCGCGGCAATGAACCGCAAGGGCAGACTACAGCAACGCCTGAATGACCTGACTGATACCGAGAGGCAACTCAGGGAGGGCGGCAGCACCGCATCCGCCGACAAGATACGGCGCAAGATGGATAAGCTCCGCGCTGACCTTGGCCTTGGAATAAAAGAATCAGCCACACTGGACGAGAGGACAGCAGCGGTGGCCGCCGCCCTGACAGGCGAAAAGGTTGAGGAAGAATTAAGCAAGCCAGAGACACTCCCCCCAGTGAAGGAAGGGGAACCCTTAACCCCAGAGCAAGAGGCGACACTTGACGCTGCGGGCACTGGGCGAGAGGGCGAGGCTGCAACAGAAGAAGAAGGCGGAGCAGCGACGGAGGAGGGCGAGGCAGCAGTGAGCGGCCCCGCCGCTGGCGACACGATTGTCTACAACACTGGGCCAGAGGGTAGCCGTTCAGCGAACACTGACACGATTGCCAGCATCAATGACGACGGAACCATCACGACAACTGAGGGTGCAACCGTAGCTACTGCTGACATCGTGGACATCTTCAGGCCGGAGACTGCAACTGCGCCAGCCGCACCCGAGGAACTGGCTACGCCAACGAGGCAGGCATCACTCATCGACGTGACAAAGCTGGAGTCCGAGCTGGGCCGCCCCATCACGCCGGAAGAGGATGCGATGCTAGCATTGGGCACACCAGTGGATGATGTGATATTTGAGGCTAGGAAAGGAGCAGAACCCAAGGTCACCACCGAGACGGAATCCGATGTGGAAGCGCGGGAACTTTCCAATGAGCATGCTAGCACGCAGGCCGAGCTGGATGAGGCGCTGCCATTCGCGGAGGATGAAGACGGGAACTTGGATAAGGACGCAGCCCAAAGCCACCCTGTCAGTCAGCCCACCAAGGTGGGAGACAGCACTGTCAGGACAAACATGCGACCGGGTAGCGGCAAGTATATTACTCAAGTGATAGGCTCTGATGGCAGCGTGATTGCCTCACAGACCAGCGCAACCAAGGATGAGGCTGTCATCACCCACGCCACACTAGCCAATGCCGAGGCCAGCAGGTCGCCAAAAGTGAGGGAACTCAGGGCAACCTTGCGAGAGCAAGGCGCGCGGCTTAACGAGCTAGCAGCAGCCAAGGGAGAGGAAGCCAAACAGCTCAAGCTAGGAGAGCCAAGGCCAGCCCCACCGACAGCCACAGTTCCAATGGTTGAGGGAGGAAAGCCAGCGCCCGCCACCAAGGAGGGGGAGGCCAAGCAGCTTGAGCTGGAGAAGCCCGCAGAGACAGGGGAGGAAGGGGAAATCAAGTCAGCGGCATCGGCTTTAGTGAAGCAGGAGAAGAGGAAGTCGGCACTGGAAAGGGTCAGGGAGAAACTTGGCAGGGACGGAGGCACTGCCCCGTCAACGCTGGAGGATGCGGAAACGGAACTGGCCAACCTCAAGGCCGAGAGGGGGCAGGAGCTGACTCAAGAGCAGGAGCTGGAGCTGGAGGCGGCAATCCACGAGGCTGAAGAGCTAATTGAGGACATCAAGGCAGAGCCTGTGGTGCTGCCTAACATCGTAACAATTGAGGGGATTCAATTTGATGTGTCTGGTGTGGACAGGGACAGCCCAGATGTAGGTCGGGCAATCGTCCACATCCTTGAAAACATAGACGTAGCCATCAGCCACACAGGCAAGTTGAAGGGCGACATCGCCATCAAGCTGCACCCAGAGGGGTGGTCTGCGACTGCGCCCGACGGAAGTGCGGCAGGGGTTCTTGTCCATGACGGGCCAGCAGGGTTCTCCACGATACATGTCAGCGTCCGCCACTTTAACGACATCATCAATAACCCGCTGGTAAATATTTCCTCCATGCTTGAGGAGGAGATATGGCACCTCACTGACGCCTTTGCCATCTATGATGCGTGGGTTGCCGGGGGAAGGAAGGGCGTATGGGTGGAGCATCTCAATGAGACGTACCGCGAAGTATATGAGGGCATGTCTGTCGAGGAACGAAAGACGGCTGTTGAGGCGTACTTTGCTGGCGACCCAGCAACGGCTGCTAAATACAGTGAGGAAGCCATAGCAGCCATGTCTCCGGCAGAGGCTAACGCGGCCAAGACTACCATAGCTCAAGAGTTTGTTCGGATGGCACTACAAATGAAGTCCACCGGCAGGACTACCGAGTCCTTTTATGTCAAGCACCCGGCCCTACGCAGGCTAATGAAGATGCTAGCATCCTTCTATGCGAAGCTGACTGGCGAGTCTAGTGAGTTTTTTGAAAGCAAGAGAGTCATGGATCGCGTAGCGGCAGCCAATAGGATTGCCGGGACAAAGGTGGTGACGTTTAAGCGAACCCAGCGCGAGGCCAAGGCCGCTGCTCATATTGACCCAGCTCAACGCACATTGGAGGGAACGATGCCCGCAGTGCAGCGAGAGCTGGGCATTGGCGCAGCCGCTGCACCGATGCCGGATGGGTACAAGGCCATCAAGAAGTATCTCACAGAGGAGGAGAGCGCCAAGATGCGGCGTGACACAGCGGATGGCATCGTTAAAGCATGGGGCGAGCTTCCACCAGACGCTGACTTTGAGGCGGCAGCACGGATGGGAGAGATCAAGCGAGGGTGGTACGCCCGTGCTGGCGCAGCCATGAGGAGCCTGTTCGGGGTGGACACTGAGCAGTTCGTTGCGGTGCTAGCAGCTACATCACCCCAACAACGAGTGGTTGCCAACATGCGGATGGCGCTGAATGTATGGCAGGCATGGCTGGAGGCAGGCAGGCCACCGATCACCACGTTAAGCAACAAGGAGTGGTACAGTAAGATCGACTCAAGGCTGTCAGCAGAGAAGGCCAGCACCAAGGCGATGCTGCAAAGGGCAGGGGTGAAGCTCCACTCCCATGTGCCGAATATCGTTCGCGCATTACAAAGCACGGAGCTGAAGGACTTCTCCGGCTACAAGGTGGAATCGTTCCGCCGAAATCTACTTGGTGACCTCAATGCAGTCACCAATGACGTGTGGATGGCTCAGTTCGGAGGGGTGAGCAAGCGCGTATTTGAAACAAAGCAGGGCTACCTAGCATATACGGCCAAGGTTAGGAAGGTTGCCGCCAAGATGGGGTGGGAGCCTGCCGAGGTGCAGGAAACAACGTGGTCTTTCTTTCAAACCCTCTCCCGCCTCCCCCTCAGGATTGGGCGAGGCGACCGTGGCGCTGTGCTGGAGGGCATGACGGATTTGGATGTTGCGAAGTCGGACGAGTTTGCTACCCTCCTACTTGAAGATGCCAGCATCAAAGAAAAACTTAAACGCATCGGAATTGATGTCGAGTCTAGGCTCAGTGATGGACGCCTACGAGAAGGAGTCGAGCCGAGAGAAGGTTCGATCACCGAAAGAGCGGGGCCGCGCGGTGGAGCTGCTCTTGGACGAATTACTGAGCGAGCAGGCGGGGTCGCCACAGCCGCCCGCCCAGCCCCGACGATAACCAAGGGCACCTACACCCGGCTGGTCAAGGCGGCTCTGGAGCACTACAAGGCTCCAGCGACGACGGACAAGGAGCGCGCAAATAAGGCGCAGCTATGGTACAGCGGCGAGTCCGAGGCGGAGGCGGCAGAGCTTGCTGCCATGTCCCTTCCGACAGTTCCCTACGGCGGCGATGACCCACACATCAAAGCCGGTGACAAGGTTGGCTACGAGGTAACCATCCACGAGCAAACCCACAAGATGGTGGGGGATGGCACCCACTTGCGGAACAAGGCTGATTTTGCCGTGATGGCACACCTGTCCGACGCCATGAAGGACGAGGCTGTTGGTTATATCTACTCCCGCGCCGTTGTTGATGCAAAGCGGTTTGTAAAGCGCAGCCGCAACAAGTCCCTTGAAGAGTTCTCGCTATCGGCCAGCCTGTTGCGAAAGTTCAGAGACTACTTGGAGTATCTTTCCGCTGCTGATCGAGAGCGCGGCAGCAAGTATGGAGCCAAGCTCAGAAATCTAATCAAGATTGCAAGCCGCAGGGGCGGAACATTGAAGGAGCAACTGGAGTCCGCCGAGGCGGCGATAAAGGTAAATGACTCGCGCTACAAGCAGGTCGATATGGACGAACACGCAGTCACCCTTGACGACGGGACGGAACTCTCATGGGGCGACGTGGTTGCGGGCGAGATCAGTGACTGGCAATGGCAATCACTGGACAAGAGCGAGAAGCGCAAGGTCGTCGCCGAGCGCATGCTGGAGGTTATGGAGACATTGCCCTACCGCGAGCGGCTCGTAGTTGAGATGTGGCTGGATGGCGTCCCTCACAGGGAAGTGATGAGTGCGCTGGGGATGCGTGGCTCCAACACTGGTAACCTTCTTCATGTTAGGCGGTCGGCCTTCAAGTTGATCGCGCGTGAACTTCTGAGACGGGGCTACATCACGGCTTCCCCCGCAGCCGCAGGGGCGGAGGTTAAAAAGGATGCCACATTGCGAGCAGCCGAGCTGATGGGATTATTTAAGCGGCAGACAATGACCGCCGAGGCTGTCGCTGTCACCGAGAAGCACAAGAATGATCCCAGAGTTTCCGAGATACTATCCGCCGCACTGGATAAGGGGGCTGCCTCCGTGCTAGCACACGGCGGCGCAGTCACCGAGAAGCTGACATCCACAGCAACCAGCGCGGCGCGGGTGCCGAAGTACATGTCAGCAGCCGAGGCGACAGTCAAGGCGGCATGGGGAATGAGCAGCATGAAGAGGGTTGCGGTTGCCATGACGAAGCCGCTGCCTGCTGGCACACCAGAAGAGAAAGCGGAGTGGCTGCGCTCCATCCCGTACTACCACGGCACTTCAGCAGCCGACGAGATTTATGCAGCGGGAGGTTTCGATCCAAACTATTACGACTATGATGCACTCGTTGGGCCGGGGCTGTACGTCACCAGTAGCCACGCCGTTGCATCCGGCGGTGATGGTATCGCAGGCTACGAGAGCAAGGGAGAGGGAGTCTCACCCGGCACCATCCCGGTAGCCATCAACGCCAAGAGCGTGTGGGACTACGACGCCCCGCTGGATTCAGTGCCACGCAAAACACTGGAGGATATTATACGCGACGCGCTGGCCGTGACCGTCACCGATAAAGTGAAGCTGGATGGCCTCGTCAACACGTTCATGGACGACCTCTTTACTCAGGCGGCTGCCTTCCCCGGCGACAATGCTGGCAGGAAATGGGTCAAGGTAGGCACGCTTGGTCACTTTCATGGTGAGGCAATGGACATGTGGTATGAGGCTTCTGAAGCCAGCGGCGTTGCATACCTTGCCGCTCCTTCACCTTATCCTGCCCCACCAGTGCAGGACATCCCGACACACGCATGGGCAGTGCAAGAGGCCATGATGAAGCACGGCTTTGACTCGATCACCCATGTCGGTGGTGGCATAGCAGCCAATGCTGGCACCAACCACAGGGTGGTGGTCTACCTCTCAAAGCGTAATCCTCCCCGTGAAGCGCGCGACGTTGAAGCTATTGAGGGGCCGCTTAAAGGCAGGGCTGTTGCCTCCGCCCCAGTGCCGCGCGCAACCACACTATTGGAAGGGGTGGCGCGCAACGCCATAGACCAAGAGGAGATCGCATCCCGCACCAGTGGTGACATCCCAACCGGCACACGCCCCATGACTGGCGGGCCTCGTGGATTCTGGAACACACTCAAAGACCCCAGCCTATGGATGATCGGCGGTGAGGACTTCCTGCGGAAGCACGGACTCAACAAGCTGGCTGATGGCTTGAGAGAGTTCTTTGATACCGAGCAAATGCTGAATGCCAAGTTGATCCGTGGCTTCCTCGCCATCGACCAGAAGTATGGCAGCAAGGAGATGGAGACGGGGATGCGCGAGGCGGAGGAATACTTCAGGCTGCGCGAGCGAGGGAGAGCCGACGATGTACGCATAGCTGGCGAGGGAGAAAAGGCACGTCTGGTTTATTTTCAGTCACAGGAAATCCGCGACAGGTTCACTGCCGAGGCGGAGGCGTACCTCGACGGTGCCAGCACCGCAACGAAGGAGTTGATCGCGTGGCAGAAGGACATGGCCGAGTTGACTGGGCGCACTGCCGAGGAGATGAACGTCCATGTGCAGGACGGAGGAACGTGGCGACCGATGGTAAACCTTGGCCGCATGCACTTCCCCCGTATGCTGCTAGCACGCACCCACAACATGATCGTGCATCGCAATACCAATGAGTACGGGGCGAGGTATCAGCAGCTCCTGAAGGACATGGTGGAGAATGGGAATGCGGAAACCGTGGCGGAGGCCGAAGAGATGCTGCTGTCTGAGTACGACGGCACGCAGGGCGGCGACTATTTCGCCAACATAGAGAAGGCTCGCGGGCTGAAGCTGCCCGACAAATACTACGACCACACGCTTGAGGGGTACAAGAAGTTCCTAGCCAAGTACAGCGAACGCATTGCGCAGATTCACGCATTCGGCCAGACCAAAGGGGGCGAGATCAAGGATGCGTGGGACTTGGCCAAGGCGGACATTGGTGACCAGAATCTCGTTGAGGAACTGGATCGAATTCAAAAGGCAGTCTACCGTGAGCAACCGAGATGGACTGGGCTGGAAGGAAAGGCCACAAAGCTGGTCGGCGTTGGCTCCATGCTGTACCTGTCTGGCCCACTGACGAGCGTGCGCAACCTCATCAGCGCACTGCGCATGAACATGGAGACGTTCGGCGTGTGGAATACGCTGGCGGCATCGGGTAAGTTGTTCGTTCAGTCGGCGAGGGCAGTAGGCAAGACCCTATCCCACTACGCCAAGGGAGACTGGAGCTTCAAGCCGTGGAAGAAAACAGAGGGAGGATTCAGGCTAGCCAAGACGATGACGCCGGAGATGGTGGCCGAGGCTCACGCCGCTGGTGCGCTGTACATGGATGCTCAGATTGCCCAAGTGCTGGACATCCGTGACGGCGATAGCATTTGGAACGATCCCGACTCTTCTGGTAAGGCGATTAGGGAAGGCAATGCGTGGGCACTGTGGCTTCACGGTGTAACGGAGCGCGCTGGCCGCGCAGTGTCATACACAGCCAGCTTGCAATGGCTGCGCGCTACGCGGGAGGTTGTCCAATCCGAGACGGGCCAATGGAAGCAGCGGCTGGCGACTCTCGAACGGCTGGGGTTCAGGGGGCCAGAGCTGGAGCGACTGCTAGCAGGAGATGTCGAGGCTGGCGCGCACTTTGCCCGCGTGGCCGTGCGGGAGAAACAGTTCAGCTACGATATCAGTCAGTCGCCACTGATGTTCACGTCGCCAATGGGCAGAATGTTTTTACAATTCCAACGGTGGGGATTCCAACGACTGAGGGACGTGGCTCGCAACGTATTTAAACCGGCAGTCATGGGCACCAAGGTTAAGATCAAGGGCGAGGATCATATCGTCCGCGACTACCTCCCGCTGGTGCGCATGGGCCTCATGTCGGTTGCGGCTGGGGAGCTATATGCCCTGCTCCGCGAGGTGCTTTACGACAGGGACAGGGAAGAGGCCACACTGGAGGAGATCAGCGCGGCGGCTGACATCGACACACAGCGGGCCATCATGCTTGGGCTTGAGCGAGCCTATGTTGATATGATCCTTGATGGCGGACTGGGCATCGTCACCGACTATGGGCAATTGTTCAAGGACATGTCCACGCGGGGATGGCGGTACAAGAATCCAATGGAGCCGCCGAGTATCAAATTCGGCAAGGACATCATGGGCCTCGTCACTAGCCGAGTGCAACGAGGTCACCTATGGGAAGGGCTACCGGATGACATCGGGGACTTCGTGCGCACGATACCGCTGGCACGCACGGCGTCAGCCAGCGGATCACAGGTGCTGGACTTGATCGGTGCTGATACGGATTGGGTTGAAACGCAGCGGGCCTACGGGCAGCGGGCGCGACTGAAGGTGATGGTAAGGAGGTACGTCGATGAGCATGGGCTGGATGCTGGCCGTCCGATGTTCAGCGGTGGCCTGAGTAAGTCGCCTAACACTGCAATATATGACGCAATGGAGGAAGCCCTGCTGATTGGCGATTTCAAGGAAGCGCGGGAGCAAAAGAAACTGTTGCTAGCAGATGTGCCAGCCAAGGATCGGGATAAGCTGCTGAAAAATCTAAAGGCATCAGTGCGTGGTCGCCAGCCGCTGACGGCAAAGGGAGTGGAGAAGGACGAGACTCGCGAGAGGTTCAAGAGGTGGCTGAAAACGCGGAGGCCGGACACGGTAAACGAATTGCTTGAAGTGCAAAGGCGTTACCGCATCGCGGCCATGCGCGCGGGGCTTACTGATTAGTAGCCAAGTTTATAGAAGACATGCCTGCCAATCTTGGCCGTGGCCTTGCGGCCCTTCGCCCAGTACGGACGCTTGATGCTGGTAGCGTGGTAGTGATCGGCCTTGGCCGTTAGGTTAGTGACCGGCAACTTGGATGCGATAGCCACCGCCGTGCGCCACAGCGAGTGCTGTCGTGATTGCCGAATGAGATCATCCGGCCTTCGCTTATTCAGACACGAGAACTGCCAGCGTTGGAACACCACATGGGCGTGACCCATTGAGCGTGTCCGCGTCCGTTGATGCACGATCTCCCACACAGCCTGCATGCCGCGCTTGCCTTCGCCGCCTGCCTCCGCAATAAGGACGGCTGCGCAAAGGTCGCGGTCACCTCCTGCTGGTGGCCGGGATTCAGCCAGTGTTGATGTGGCTGCCGTGAGTGCTAGCACCGCAGCCTTGGTGATATAGTTTGTTTTCATCATTGAGTACCTCAGTGAGTTGTGTATGTTTCCTTGGCCGTCGAGAGTGTGGCAGTGTTCGTCGTTGTCTCTGCCACCCCCGCCCGCCCATTGGTTTTATTATTATTCCCCAATGGGCGGCGGCGGTAACTTACTTCTCCTCAACAAGTCCCTCCTCCGTTATGCGGTAGAACTTGAAGCCCAACTCACGGACGAGGTGCCACGCTGCATCCCGCGCTGACAAGTACCTCCCTCCATTGTTGCCAGCCTCGCCACCATTGGCGATGATGTACTCATGCCGCTCGTCCTCCTCGCTGGCGTCCAAGTCGAGCAACTCATCCACTACGGCATCGGCATCGCTCTTGCCCTTACTCCTCTTGCCATTGCCCTTCGGCTTGGCGTGCATGTTGCCGCCCATGTGAACCATGCGCGCCTCCTTCGCGCTTTCAGCATATCGCACGAGGAATGACAGCACTGACTCACGATCAACGTGGATCATTGAGTTTGCCCCCCCCGCCTGAGTGCCTTGGATGTGCCGCGCACGGAAACCTGCGTAGATGCAGGCGACCAGTCCGCCCCTGCTGGCGAACAGCGGCACCCCGCCTAGCCGCTTCTCGTCCTTGACGAGCGGCCACATCTCGTTGGCCACAACGGACACGCGGACGGAGCCGTGTGATTCAGTACCTCCTCTCGCATTCGCTTCGGCGAGGGGCGACATCGGCACCGTTGCCTCCGTCTTGCGATTATGTGGTGTAGTCGATTCCACGATAAACCTTTTTTAATTTGAACGAACTGCGCTCATCAGCACTGGCACCAATTAGCCAGCAGACGGGGCTGCTCCCCGTTTCGCGCTCAGTTCTCTAGCCGTAAACAATCTCTCCAAATAATGCGAATTGAATAATGCAGTCAGCACATTCGATGTCGATGTCGCAAGAGTCACTCGTGCTGACGGCGCGGCCAACGTAGTCCTTGATGGAGAAATGAATCTTGTCGGCTGCTAGCAGCGCGCGAATCCCCTTGATGATTGTGATGCGGTCAAGATTGTAGAGCTTGGGAATACCAGTGTCGGCTTGCAGATCCCAGATTTCTGCCGTTACCTCCCCCTCTCGAAAGCTCTCGTGAGTCTCGTCCCTCTTCACTCCCCCGCATACATCAGCCCAGTAGCTAATGCCACCGTCCTCGACGGCGGTGATTATAATGTCGTCGAGGAATTCTCCCGTCACGCGACAAGGCACCTCGATGGTGTAGGATGTCGCGCAAGGGCTACCGTGTTCTATATTATTATCCATGTCTATTTACTCTCCTAGTTTGCTAGACCATGCCTCGGTCTGGATACGTTTAATCTTGGCGTCATTGTCCGGCGACGGAACATAGAACGTGCTTACCTGTGACCCGTCCTCTCCTGTCTCTACAACGGTATGGCCGGTAATCTTGTCGCTGTCGTGGTAGCCTGTGCCGTAGTGAGTTATAACGTGCGTCGCCTTGTTCATTTCACCCCCCGTTTCCCTGAGTCACCCAACCGACTGTTCAATTCCCTTTCACAGTCATGGCAGATGTTCAGCGGTGCCACCGCCAGCTTCCACACATCAGCCAGACTGACGTGGATGTCGGTCTTGGTTCCCTTGGATCGCAACACGATCCTATCACCGGCCTCATTTGGCGAAAGGGTCACTGCTAGCACGCGCTCCTTACCGCTGCTGTCCAGCACGGTCACGTTTGTTTCCCGCGTTAAGTTCCCTGTTAATTTAGTCATTAGGCTGTCTCCTTTCCTGTGGCTTTGGCGATTGCTTCCAGAACTTCATCATAATGATCGCCTTCAGTGTCCTTAATAAGATCTCTTTTCACGAGATTCTGGAGACAGCACAGCAGATCCTTGTTTAATTCGGCAACGGCTAATGCTGCCCTTTCGGCAGCGTCAGCGTACCGCCTTCGTAGCCTCCACGATTGAATCATGCGTTCAGTAGTTTCCATTAGACAATCTCTCCTTTCCGGTTTCGTTTTGCGCTCACGATAGTGCTGGCGTCTAATTTCACGCCATTGTATTTCACCGTATACCATCCTCCGTGGATTCTCTTAATGCCTACGATGCGAAGGAGATCATCGCTGTCGAATTCTCCCGATTCAATTTGAATTGTTTTCATTAACATTACTAGTCTCCTTTTCTAGCTACGATACGGGTGACCCTCGTCATCCTCTCGTGTGAGGATGAAGCTCTCAGGAGAGAGCGCGATGCTCTCATTCTCCTTCAGTTGTTCGTGGCTGAGTAGCTCAAGTTTACTCTCATTCT
>Ga0310345_10002524_pt1 | contig 18327 bp, 20 predicted proteins | sample HC15DNA20500_MG_FD_204667 | JGI IMG/M metagenome (GOLD analysis project Ga0310345, IMG submission 204667) | Marine microbial communities from station ALOHA, North Pacific Subtropical Gyre - HC15-DNA-20-500_MG | ecosystem: Environmental > Aquatic > Marine > Oceanic | place: Pacific Ocean: North...
CGCCGCGACGGCGATGGTCGGGACCAACATCGGCGCGGGCAACGTCGCGCGGGCCCGCACCGTGGCCTGGACCGCCGCCGGCATGGCCGCCGCCAGCGTCGCCGCCTTCGGGGCGGCGGTGGCGGTCTGGCCCGACCTCTGGCTGGGGCTGTTCCTGGACCGGGCGGCCGGCCCGGTCCATGCCGCCGCCGAGGGCTACCTGCGGATCGTCACCCCGTTCTACGGCTTCCTCGCGCTCGGGCTCGCGCTCTATTTCGCGAGCCAGGGGGCGGGGCGGGTGTTCTGGCCCGTGATGGCGGCCTCGGCCCGGCTGGCGATCGTCGTGGTGGGCGGCATCGCGGTGATCGCGGCGGACGGGACGCTGGGCGCGCTCTATGCCGTCATCGCGCTGGCGATGGTGGCCTACGGGCTGCTGACGGCGCTGGCGGTGCTGAAGGGGCGGTGGCAGGCGGATGCGCCGGGGGTGCCGGTGACGCCCGCGCGCTAGAAACGACAAACCCCCGGGGCGGGGCCACGGGGGTCGTCTCGAACTTACGTTCTGTTCCGAAGGACGGCTCTCAGAGGAGACCTTCGCGTTGCGCCTTCTTGCGCGCCAGCTTGCGGGCGCGGCGGATCGCTTCGGCTTTCTCGCGCGCTTTCTTCTCGGAGGGTTTCTCGAAATGCTGCTTGAGCTTCATTTCCCGAAACACGCCTTCGCGCTGGAGCTTCTTCTTCAGGGCGCGGAGCGCCTGATCGACGTTGTTGTCGCGAACAGAGACCTGCATGTGGTTGTCACCACCTTCCTAGGTTAGAGTTGCAAGAGAATTTGCAGGAAGTGGCCTGATACCAAGTGCTGCCCTATTTGTCCAGTCCGAGGACGATAAACCGGAGGCTATCCCGATGACCGACGCACCCGACGCCACCGCCACCCCCGCCGGCGATCCCGCGCCCGGCGATCGGCTGCTGGACGCCGCGCTGACCCACGTGCCCTTCGACGGCTGGTCCGAGACCACGTTCCGCGCGGCGATCGCCGACAGCGGGATCGAGGCGGGGCTGGCCCGCGCGCTCTATCCGCGCGGCGCGCTGGACATGGCGCTTGCCTATCACCGGCGCGGCGACGCGGCCATGCTGCGGCGGCTCGAATCGACTGACCTCTCGGCGCTCCGCTTCCGCGACCGGATCGCGCGGGCGGTGCGGTTCCGGCTGGAGGCGGTGGAGGACCGCGAACTGGTGCGCCGCGGCATGACGCTGTTCGCCCTGCCGCAGAACGCGGCCGAGGGCACCCGGGCGCTCTGGGGCACGGCGGACGCGATCTGGACGGCGCTCGGCGACACGTCGGACGACGTGAACTGGTACACCAAACGGGCGACGCTTTCGGGGGTCTATGGGTCGGTCGTGCTTTACTGGCTGGGCGACGACAGCCCGGGCCATGCGGCGACCTGGGGCTTCCTCGACCGGCGGATCGACGACGTGATGCAGATCGAGAAGGTGAAGGCGGACATTCGGGACAACCGGATCGCTTCGGCCCTGCTGGCCGCGCCGATGGCGGTGCTGGGCCAGATCCGCGCGCCGCGCGACCGGGGCGGGATGCCGGGCCGGATGGGCTGATCCGGCGTCGCCCGCTGACTCCATCCCTCTCACCGGGGGAGGGGGGGGGTGCAGTCGTGGCTCTGCGGGCCGACCGCCTTGCGAATCCGTATCATGGCCCCTATATGGCCGCTTGAGAGGTTGGCGCGGGCAGGCGCCTCGCCAACCCGGTCAGGTCCGGAAGGAAGCAGCCGTAACGAGTCCCGCTTGGGTCGTTGTCCAGCCTCTCACCTCACTCCCCCGATTGCCCGGCCCCACGCGTCTGCGCTATGGTGCGCCACCATGACACGCGCGCGCACCCAAGGCCGATGACCGCCCCCCGCCCGAGCCTTCGGGACCTGGGCTGGTCCGCGCATTTCCTGTCCCAGCTTGCTCCGGAAGAGGCCGAAGCTCTGACCCCGGCCCGAGTCGCCGAGATCCAGCGCGACCGGCTGACCGTGCTGACCGGGGAGGGGCCCGTGTCGCTCGTGCTGCCCGCCGACATCTCGGCGGGCGACGTGGCGGTCGGGGACTGGCTGCTGATCGAACCCGACGCCGCCCGGGTCCTGCGCCTGCTGGACCGCAAATCCGAACTGGCGCGCCGTTCCTCCGGGCACGAGACGCGGGCGCAGCTGATCGCGGCAAACGTCGACACGCTGTTCATCACCACCTCCTGCAACGACGATTTCAGCCTGCCGCGCCTCGAACGGGCGCTGGCGCTGGCCTACGAGGCGGGGATCGAGCCGGTGATCCTGATCACCAAGGCCGATCTCGCCGCGGACCCGGAGGCCTTTCTGGCCGCGGCCCGCTCGGCCGCCCGGGACGTGGAGGCGCTGACCCTGAACGCGAAGTCGGCGGATGTGGTGGAGGTGCTGGCGCCATGGTGCGGCGCGGGCCGCACGGTGGCGCTGATCGGCATGTCGGGCACCGGCAAGTCGACCCTCGCCAACGCGCTCTGCGCCACCGACAGGGCGACCGGCGGCATCCGCGAGAACGACGCGCGCGGCCGCCACACCACCACCGCACGCTCGCTGCACCGCACGCTGGCGGGCGGCTGGCTGATCGACACGCCGGGGATGCGCGAAATGGGCGTGGTGGACGCTGCCGCCGGGATCGACACCGTCTTCGCCGAGATCACGGAGTTGGCCGAAGCCTGCCGCTTCCGCGACTGCGCGCATGAAAGCGAGCCGGGCTGCGCGGTCCGGGCCGCGGTGGAGGCGGGGGAGCTCGACCCCGCCCGCCTCGCCCGCTGGCGCAAGCTGAAGGCCGAGGACCGGCAGGCGACCGAAACGATCGCGGAGGGGCGGGCGCGGGGCCGCAAGATGACCCGCCACCACAAGCGGGTGCAATCGGCCAACCGGAAGGCGAAGTTCGAGGAGTGAGCCTTCAGGGCTGCAGCGGCCGCGCCCGGAGGACCGGCCCGATTGTCGGTATCAGAGCGTGTCCGCCGCGAAGGTGTCGCAGGCCCCCATCTGTCCGCTGTCGTAGCCGCGTCCGAACCAGCCCGCCCGCTGGGCGCTGGTGCCGTGGGTGAAGGTGTCGGGCCGGGGCACGCGTCCGGCCTGCCGCTGCAGGCGGTCGTCGCCGATCATTTCCGCCGCGTTCATCGCCTCGGCCACGTCGCCCGGTTCCAGCAGCCCCTCGACATGCGAGGCCCAGACCCCGGCGAGGCAATCGGCCTGCAGCTCCAGCCGCACCGTCAGCGCGTTCGCCTCCCGCTCGCTCATCTGTCGGCGGGCGAGGTCGATCTGCGACAGGATCCCGATCTCGTTCTGGATATGATGCGCAACCTCGTGCGCCACCACGTAGGCCGCCGCGAAGTCCCCCTTCGCGCCAAGCCGCCGGGCCAGCGTCGCGAAGAAGTCGAGGTCGAGGTAGGCCTTCCTGTCCGCCGGGCAGTAGAATGGCCCCGTCGCGCCCGAGGCGCCGCCGCACGGGCTTTGCGTCACGCCCGAGAACAGCACCAGCACCGGCGGGTCGTAGGGCATCCCGGCCTGCTCCTGCAGCACGCGGTCCCAGACATCCTCGGTCGTGGCGAGGACGCGAAGTGTGAAATCGGCGGCCTGTTCCTCTTCCGGCGACAGGTCCTCGTCCAGATAGGCCCCGGCCGTGCCGCCGTTGCCTGAAACATAGGGCGTGAGGTCGATGTCGGTGAAGAACCCGATGGCGAGGATCAGGAGCAGCCCGCCCAGCCCGATGCCCCCGGCACCACCGATGGGAATGCCGCGCATCCCGCCCCGCCGGCCGCGCCGGTCCTCGACATTCGTGCTGCGGCGGATGCCTCTCAGTCTCATGGTGCTCTCCGGCTGTCTTGGGAAACGATACAGCGACAACATGCAAAGACCAGCCGCGTTCCTCTGCGGCGATGGACAGGTGGGCGCGCGGGGGCGATGATCCGGCGAGACGGGTAGCGGAGGAGGCCGCGATGCACGACAGGGACGCCAAGGCGGACGCCTTTTTCGAGACGCTCGAGATTTGGAAGCCGGAGCTGGAGGCGGTGCGCGCGTTACTGCTGTCGACGCCGCTCACCGAGGAATTCAAGTGGCGCAGCCCCTGTTACACCTGGGAGGGGGCGAATGTCGCGCTCTACTGGGGCTTCAAGGACCGCTGCGCTCTCGGCTTCTTCAAGGGCGTGCTGCTGAAGGATCCGGAGGGCATCCTCGTCCCGCCGGGAGAGAATTCGCGCTCGTCCCGGATCTTCGAATTCACCAGCGTCGCGGGGCTGCGCGCGGCGGAGCCCGTGCTGCGCCGCTACGTGGACGAGGCGATCGAGGTGGAGCGGCAGGGGCTGAAGGTGGATTTCCCGAAGGACGATCTGACGTATCCGCCGGAACTGGAGCACCGGCTGGACGCGGACCCGGACTTCCGCGCGGCGTTCGAGGGCCTGACCCCGGGGCGCCAGCGTGGCTGGGTGCTGCATTTCAGCAGCGCGAAACAGGCGAAGACGAGGGACGGGCGGATCGAGAAGGCGGCGGAGAAGATCCTCGCGGGGAAGGGGATGCACGACCGGTGACTCCCTTGGGGCGGTCGCGGAGGTGGGGTGCCCCTTTACCCGCACATCCCCTTGATCCCCGCCGCGATCTCGGGCTTCGCCGCCAGCGTGTCCGCCGCGATCTCCCGCGCGGTGTCCATGAGCGCCCCGGGCTCCACAATCCGTTCGATCAGGCCGAAGGCCAGCGCCTCCTCGGCGGTGATCTTCTGGCCGCCCATCAGGATCAGCCGCGCCCGCGCCGGGCCGACCAGCGCCGCCAGCCGGCCGGGATCCGAGGGCTGCGGCAGGAAGCCCAGCTTCATCACCGGGTAGAAAAACTTCGCCCCCGGCACCGCGATCCGGATGTCGCAGGCAAGTGCCATGCCCATGGATCCGCCCGCGAGCGTCCCGTTCAGCGCGGCGATGGAAAGCCCCGGCAGCGCCGCGATGGCCGCCGACAGCCGTTCCCACAGAGGCGAGGTGGCGAGGCCGGCCCGCGCCGCCTCGAGGTCGGCCCCGGCCGAGAACACCGTGCCGGTCCCCGTCAGCACCACGGCGCGGGCCGCCTGCGCCTCTTCCGCCGCCCCGGCCAGCGTCTCCAGCATCTCGGGCGTCAGCGAATTGGCCTTTTCCGGCCGGTCCAGCGTGATGGTCCAGAGCCCGTCGGCCCCGCGATCCACCGCGATCATGCGATCAGGCCCACGCGGCGGCGGATGCCTTCGTCGCGCAGCGCGATCTCCTGCCCGAGGAACTCGTCGGCATCCGGGGAGCACATCCAGAGCAGCGTCTTCGCGGGCCACTCGGGGGGGATGTGATCCTCCCACTCCAGCTTCGACACCGGGTTGATCCCGCTCGCCTTGATGTCCCGCTGCATCTGCGTCGCCACGGTTCCCGGCGACAGGCCCATCACCCGCAACCCGCGGTCCGCCCCTTCGAGATGGGCCGAGCGGGTCACCATCGCCGCCCCCGCCTTGGAGGCGCAATAGGCGCTCCACGCCTCCAGCGGACCGTGCGCCGCGCCGGACGAGACGTTGAGGATCGTCCCGCCGCCCGCGCCCAGCATCAGCGGCATCACCGCCCGGACGCCGTTGAAGACGCCCTTGAGGTTCACGTCGATCACGTGCCCCCAGCTGTCCGGGTCGGCATGTTCCAGATGGTCGATCGGGCCCAGAACGCCTGCGTTGCCGATCAGCACGTCGAGCCGCCCGAAGGCCTCCACGGTGGAGCGCACGGCGGTTTCGACCTCCCAGTAGCGGGAGATGTCGCAGGGGATGGCGATGGCGTTCGGCCCGATCTCGCCCGCGATCTCGGCGATCCGGTCCCGTCCGCGCGCCAGCAGCGCCACCTTCGCGCCCGCCTCGGCGAAAATCCGCGCGGCGGCCTCCCCGATCCCGCGGCTCGCGCCGGTTATCATCACGGCTTTCCCGGTCATGTCGGTCATGGCGGCCTGTCCTTTCGGTTCCGGTGTCTGGCGGATTGGTAGTCCGGGAGGCGGGGGCCGGTCCACCCCTATCCACTTGACCGTGCCGGTGTGAGCCTCGAATGTATGGTCGGTTTCATCAGGGAGAACGTTCGATGACGAATCCATATTTCAAGCGCTGTTTCCGGAGCGTCTCGGCCGCGGCAATTTTCGCCGGCTTCGCCAGCCCCGGCCTCGCCATCACGCCGGAGGAACTCTGGACGCAGTGGCAGAGCTATCTGACCAGCTCGGGTTACGAGATCACGGCCACCGAAAGCGGGTCGGGCGACAGCCTGACCGTCAGCGACATCGAACTGTCGATGGAGATGCCGGTCGAGGATGACCAGACCGCGGCAGTGACCGTTTCGCTGGGCGAATACACCTTCAGCGGCCGCGGCGACGGGTCGGTCGACGTGCTGATGCCCGGGCGCCAGACGATCGCCATCCACGTGGAGGCGCCCGAGGAGGATCCGGTCGACATCACGCTGGTGCAGACAGCCACGGGCTTTTCCATGGTGGCGAGCGGCACGGCGGAGGACACCGATTACACCTATTCCGCCGACAGCCTCGGCCTCGCCATGACGGACCTCGTGCGCGGCGGTGAGACGGTGGAACTGGGCACGGTGGAAGTGGCCATCAACGGCATTTCCGGCACGACGGGCATCGACGTGGCGGGCGGCCGCTACACCGTGGAGCAGACGCTCGGCGCGAGCGAGCTGACCTACACGGTGGACGTCGCCGACCCGGAACCCGACAGCACCGGCACCTTCACGATGAACGGCCGGATGGAGGGCATCTCCTCCACCGGCGGCGGCACGGTGCCCGAGGGCGTCGACCTGACCGACATGGCGGCGGCGATGGAGGCGGGTTATGCCGTCAACGCCACGCTGGGCTATTCGGCGGGCGAAACCACGCTCGCCTTCCGGGACGGGGCGGAGAGCTTCGACTACAGCAGCACCTCCGAGGGCGGCAGCCTCGCCTTCCGGCTCGACGCGGCGCGGCTGGTCTATCAGGTTCTGGGCTCGGTGGTCACGATGAACGCGAGCGGGGCGCAGATGCCCTTCCCGGTCAGCATCTCGGCGGAGGCTCTGGGGTTCCAGATCGCCATGCCACTCAACGAGACGGAAGAGGCGCAGGACTTCTCCGCCTCCCTCACGCTGAGCGAGATCGCGCTGCCGGATCAGCTTTGGGCGATGGCCGACCCGGCGGGCGGGCTGCCGCGGGATCCGCTGACGGTCGAGGTCGCGCTCAGCGGGACCGGGCGGCTTTTCGTCAACCTGATGGACCAGGCGGAGATGGAGCAACTGGCCGAGACCGGCGGCGTGCCGGGCGAGGTGGAGACGCTGACGCTCGACAACCTCACCATCCGCGGCGTCGGGGCCGAGATCGGCGCGACGGCCGCCCTGCAGGTCGACAACGAAGCAATGAGCCCCTTCGGGCCGGGCCCCAACGTCTGGGGGACGGCGAACATCCGGATGCAGGGGGTGCAGGGTCTGCTCAACACGCTCAGCCAGATGGGCCTCGTGCCGCCGGCGCAGGCGATGATGGCGGCGGGCATGATCTCGCAACTCGGCCGCCCGGTGTCGGGGCCGGACGACCTGGAAGCCGACGTGGAACTGTCGGAGCAGGGCGATCTGTCGGTGAACGGCCAGCCGATGCCGCTGCGCTGAGCACTGCGACCCTCTCCGCCATGGGGAGAGGGTGGGCGCGTTGCTCCGACACGGTTTCAGGACGGCAGAGGGCGCAACAGGTTCCCCCTTTCCCCGAGAAGGGTAGCGGAGAGGCGCCTGCGCGTTCCCTCACCCGGCTGTCAGGGCGCCTGGCGACATCGGTTCCGCCCCCATCGAGACCGCCTCAAGGGGCCGCGCGACCGGGTTGCGCGGCTTGCCCTCGGGCCTGCGGCGGGCTAGGTGCAGGGGACCCTGCACGGAGCCTTTCGCATGACCTCACAGCGCCCGGACCTCGACCAGATCGCCGCCGCCCTGCTCGATGCCGCGAAGGCGGCGGGGGCGGGCGAGGCGGATGCGGTGGCCCGGCGAGGCGCCTCGGTCTCGGTCGATGTGCGGGCGGGCGCGCTGGAGCATGCCGAACGCGCCGAAGGGGTCGAGATCGGCCTGCGCGTCCTGCTGGGCAGACGGCAGGCCTGCGTCTCGGCCTCCGACATCCGCCCCGAAACGATGCGCGCCATGGCCGAACGCGCCGTGGCAATGGCCCGCGAGGCGCCGGAGGACGAGTGGATCGGTCTGGCCGAGCCTGGCCAACTGGCGACCGAGATCCCCGACCTCGACCTTTACGACGACTCCGCTGAACCGGCCCCCGCCGCGCTGGAGGCGGCGGCGCTGGCGGCCGAGGCCGCCGCGCTTGACGTGGCGGGCGTGACGCAGGTGCAAGCGGCCAGTGCGGGCTACGGGGCGAGCGAAATGGTGCTGGCCGCCACCAACGGCTTCCGGGGCGGGCTGCGGCGCACCTCCTCCTCGTGGTCCTGCACCGCAATCGCGGGCGAAGGCACCGGGATGGAACGCGACCACGATTACGACGGCCGCATCCACGCCGCCGATCTGCGCTCGCCCGAGGAGATCGGGCGCCGGGCGGGCGAACGGGCGGTTGCCCGGCTTGGCGCGCGGCAGCCGAAGACCGGGGCCTACCCGGTGCTGTTCGACGAACGCATCTCTGGCTCGATCATCGGGCATCTGCTGGGGGCGGTGAACGGGCAGGCGATCAGCCGGGGCGCGTCGTTCCTGCGCGGCGATCTGGGCACCCAGGTGCTGCCGAAGGGCCTGTCGGTGATTGAGGATCCGCACCGCCCGCGCGTGGCGGGCTCCCGCCCCTTCGACGCCGAGGGCCTGCCGACCGCGCGCCGCGAGATCGTCGCGGACGGCGTGCTGCAGGGCTGGACGCTGGACCTTGCCTGTGCCCGCAAGCTGGGGATGACGCCCACGGGGAACGCGGCGCGGGGCCTGTCCTCTCCGCCGTCGCCGTCGAACTGGAACGTGGCGCTGACGCAGGGAACACGCAGCCGCGAGGAACTGATCCGCGAGATGGGGACCGGGCTGCTGGTGACCTCGATGATCGGCTCCACGATCAACCCCAACACCGGGGACTACTCGCGCGGGGCCGCCGGGCTCTGGATCGAGAACGGCGAGATCGCCTATCCGGTCAACGAGGTGACGATCGCCGGCAACCTGCGCGACATGTTCCTGTCGATGATCCCGGCGAACGATGCGCGGCCCTGGCTGAGCCATGTCGTCCCCTCGCTGCTGATCGAGGGCATGACGCTTGCCGGAAGCTGACCTCGCGCTGCTGGAGGACGCGGCGCGGGAGGCGGGCCGCATCGCGCTCGGCTTCGCCGGGCGCGGGGCCGAGACCTGGGACAAGCCTGGCGGGCTGGGGCCGGTGACCGAGGCGGACCTTGCCGTCAACGAGATGCTGGAGGCGCGGCTGCGGGACGCGCGGCCGGACTACGGCTGGCTGTCGGAGGAAAGCGTCGACGGGACCGAACGGCTTGAGCGCGATCGGGTCTTCGTGATCGACCCGATCGACGGCACCCGGAATTTCATCGAAGGCGGCGAAAGCTGGGCCCATGCGCTGGCGGTGGTCGAGCGCGGCACGGTGACGGCGGCGGTGGTCTACCTGCCGGTCAAGGGCAAGCTCTATGCCGCCGCGCGGGGGGCGGGCGCGTGGCTGAACGGACGGCCGATCCGCGCCTCGGCCCGGCCGGACCTGTCGGGGGCGACGATGCTGGCGGCGAAGCCCACCTATGACGCGCGCCACTGGCCCGGCGGCGTGCCGCCGGTGACGCGGGTGTACCGGCCCTCGCTGGCCTATCGCCTCGCGCTGGTGGCGGAGGGGCGGTTCGACGCGATGCTCACCCTGCGCGACAGCTGGGAATGGGATATCGCGGCGGGCGAGCTGCTGCTGCGCGAGGCCGGCGCGGCGGTGAGCGACCGGCATGGCGCGGCGCTGAGGTTCAATAACGCGCATCCGCAGGTGAAGGGTGTGCTGGCCGCGGGCGCCGGCGTGCATGCGGGGCTGCTGGCGGGGCTTTCGGGCTGACGATTGGCGCCGGGCTGCGCCCGACGCGACGGAGGGGGCGCTGCCCCCCTTGCGCCTGCGGCGCAATTCCCCCCGGAGTATTTTCAACCACAGGAAGCAGGCGGACTTGGGCGGCGGCGGTCAGCCCGAGCCGATGAGGACGCCCGCGGCGAAGACCAGTGCGCCGCCGAGCACCACCTGGAAGGCGGCGCGGAAGAACGGGGTCTGCATGTAGCGGTTCTGGATCCAGGCGATCGCCCAGAGTTCGACGAAGACCACCGCGACGGCGATGAGCGTGGCGGTCCAGAAGTCAGGGATCAGGTAGGGCAGGGCGTGGCCCAGCCCGCCCAGCGTGGTCATCAGACCGGAGGCGAGGCCGCGCTTGACCGGCGAGCCGCGTCCCGACAGTTCGCCGTCGTCCGAGGCGGCCTCGGTGAAGCCCATGGAGATCCCGGCGCCCACCGAGGCGGCGAGGCCGACGAGGAAGGTCGTCCAGGTGTCCTGGGTGGCGAAGGCGGTCGCGAAGATCGGCGCGAGGGTCGACACCGAGCCGTCCATCAATCCGGCCAAGCCCGGCTGCACCCATGTCAGCACGAACTGGCGGTGCGCGGAGCGGTCCTCGGCCGCGCGGGCGTCATCGTCCAGATGCGCCTCGGACAGCGCGCCCGCGTGGCGCTGGTGCCCGGCCTCGGCGGCGGCCAGATCGCCAAGCAGGGTCCGGATCTCCGGATCCGTGCTGCGCTGCGCGGCGAGGTGGTAGAAGCGTTCGGCCTCCTGCTCCATCGCTTCGGCCTCGGCGCGGATCCGGTCGATCCCGAGGTTCTCGATCAGACAGACCGGACGGCGGGCGTAGTAGCCGGCCACGTGTTCGCGGCGGATCAGCGGGATCGTGGCGCCGAAGCGGCGTTCGAACAGCGCGATGAGGCGGCGGCGATGCTCGTCCTCCTCCGCCGCCATGCCGTCGAAGACCGCCGCCGTGTCGGGATAATCAGCGCGCAGGCGCTCGGCGTAGCTGCGGTAGATGCGGGCGTCGTCCTCTTCCGACGAGATTGCCAGCGCGAGCACCTCCGCGGGGGTGAGATCCCTGAAATGGCGGCGTTGCGTGAAAAAGCGCATGCGGCACCTAGCAATTAGAATGGTTCTAAACCAGATGTAGCCAAGGCGCCGCGGGGCGGCAAGACCTCCTGACATTCCGGGCCCGCGATGCTTGCCGGAACTGAACCGTTCGGTCTATCGTTGTGTCAGGAGGAGATCGGAGACCCAATGAACGCCCATGACCCGGCGATCCGCCGCGGACGAAAGTTCGAACAGGTGCTGGAAGGCGCGCGTGAAGTTTTCCTTGCCGAAGGCTTCGAAGGTGCGGGCGTGGACGAGATCGCGCGAAAGGCCGGTGTCTCGAAGGCGACGCTCTATTCCTACTTCCCCGACAAGCGCCTGCTGTTCTTCGAGGTGGCCAAACGCGAATGCCTGCGGCTGTCCGAGGACGCGATGGAGCTGATGGCGTCGGAGAAGCCCGTGCGCGACATGCTGGAGATCGCGGCGCGCCGGATGACGGAGTTCTTCAATTCCGACATCTCGATGAACGTGTTCCGCGTCTGCGTGGCCGAGAGCGAGCGGTTTCCGGAACTGGCGCAGGAATTCTACAGCAGCGGACCGGCACTTGGCCGGGCGCGGCTGATGGAGTTCCTCGACTGCGCGACGCGGCGGGGCGATCTGGCGATCGAGGATGTGGAGATTGCCGCCGATCAGTTCGCCGAGCTCTGCAAGGCGCGGATCTTCACCGACCGGATTTTCGGCATCCGCGGCAGGTTCAGCGACAACGAACTGGCGATGATCGCGGGCGAGGCGGTGGAGACCTTCATGGCCCGTTACGGCCGCGAGACGGTCGAGAGCTGATCAGTCGAGCCGGCGGACCATCATCTGGTTCCCGGCGCCGCGCTTCGTCTCGAACGCCTTCAGCTCCTGCACAAGGTCCGAAAGCTTTCGTTTGCCGTAGGAGCGGGTGTCGAAATCCGGATTCTCGGCGGTGATGTACTGGCCCACCTGTCCCAGCGGATACCATTCGTCGTCGCTTTCGATCCGGTCCATGGCGCGGCGGATCAGGGGGACCGCCTCGATCGGTTTCATCTTGCCCGCCGGGCGGGGCGCGTCGGGGCCCTTTTCCGGTTCCTCAGCGATGTTTTCGATCAGGATGAAGCGGTTGCAGACGTTGCGCAGGCTTTCCGGTGCCTTGGATTCGCCGATCCCGATGACGTCGAGCCCCTGTTCCCGGATACGGTTCGCCAGTGCGGTGAAGTCGCTGTCGGACGACACCAGCACGAAGCCGTCGAACCGGCCGGTGTGCAGGATGTCCATCGCGTCGATCACCAGCCCGATGTCGGAGGCGTTCTTGCCCTTGGTGTTCGCCGTCTCCTGATGCGCGACAAGCCCGAGCGAACGGGTCTGCTCCGCCCAGGGGCGCAGCCGTTCGGCCGACCAGTCGCCGTAGACGCGCCGCAGGGCGGGTTCGCCGAAACTCGTCACCTCCTTCAGCACCGCGGCGGCGTGCCGGGCGGGGATGTTGTCGGCGTCGATCAGCACGGCATAGAGCGGGCGGGTCTCGGGCATGGGGCCTCCTTGGTTCTCCCTGTCCTATCCGGCGCAGGGCCGGTTGCCTAGTGGGGGGCGGGCCTCCTGACACGGCGGAAGGCGTGAGAGTCGTGGACGGGAAAGAGGTGTGGTAGGGCCTCAGCCGGAACACGATCAGCGGGACGGAGGGAGCATGACCCAACCACCGAGCGAAACGGCTTCACCCGGCGACTTCAGCGGCAAGGTCGCGCTCGTCACCGGCGGGCGGACAGGCATGGGCCGAGCCATTGCCTGTCGTCTGCGGGATCGTGGGGCGCATGTGGTCACCGCGCAGCGGGGGGCGGATGACGAATTCGACAGCGTCAGCGCCGACTTCGCCGACCCTGCCGCCCCCCAGACGGTTATCGAGGCCGTGACGGATCGGGCGGGGCGGCTCGACGTTCTCGTCAACAACGCGGGCATGATGCCGGACGCCACGGCCGAGGAGATGACGCCGGAGGCCTGGCATCGATGTCTGACAATCAACCTGACCGCGCCCTTCCTGACCATTCGGGCCGCATTGCCGCATCTGCGCCGGGCCGGTGGCAGCATCGTCAACATCGGCTCGGTGGAGGGGCTGGCCGCCAACCCCCGCCACGCGGCCTATTGCGCCTCCAAGTCGGGCCTGCACGGGCTGACGCGGGCCATCGCGATCGACCACGGGGGCGAAGGCATCCGATGCAACGCGGTCGCGCCCGGCTGGATCGACACCGGGTTGAACGATGCGATGGTCGGGCAGGATGCCGCGCGATACCGGGAGGGGCTGGCGCGCATCCATCCTGTCGGCCGCACCGGCGCTCCCGACGAGATCGCGGCGCTTGTGGTTTTCCTTGCCTCGGCGGAGGCGAGTTTCATCACCGGCCAGATCTTCACGGCGGATGGCGGCCGCATGGCACAACTCAGCCTGCCCTGAGGCGACACGTAAAAAAGGGCGCGCCGCAGCGCGCCCTTCTCTCATGCGTCAGATGGTCCGCTTACCCTGCATCGAGCGGTGCGAAGTAACGGAAGTAGACCACCGGCGGGGTGCTTTCGCCGCCCGACCCGCGCGTGCCGTCGGCTTCGGGGGTCGAGGCCTCGGCGCCTGCGCCGGCGACCTGTTCGGTCGCGCCGTCGGTCTGGCCGCTTTCACCCATCATGCCCTGTGCCCGCATGGCGTTCTGGGCGGCGTCCCAATCCTTGGCCCCGCGGCGGTTGTATTCCGCCTGCGAGATGCTGCCGGAGCTGTCCTCGTCCATCGCGTCGAAATTCATGTTCAGCACGGTGTCAAGGTCGTTCTCCATCGAACTGGTGGTGCGCCACTCCTGGTCGGAGATCTCGCCGCTCTGGTCGCGGTCGTAGCTCTGGAACCGCTGCGAGGCGCGGGCCGCGGTTTCCTCGTCGCTCATGCCGCTGACGGTTTCGTCGGACATGCTCGCGGGGACGAGCACGAAACGGCGCAGCACGAAGATGGCGTTCGGGTCATCGCCCGCACGCACGTTCTGCGCCGCGTCATAGGTGGCGCCCATGTATTCACGGGCATCCACGCCGCCGCTCTGATCGGTGTCGGCATCGGCCAGTTGCGGGAACAGGTCCTGCGGGTCCCGGCCGGACGTGTCGGAGGCGTCCGCCTGATCCGAGGTGTCGGCCTGGGTCGTCGTGCCGCTCTGATCCGCCGATGCGGTTTCGGTCATGCAGCCCTTGTATTCCTCGAGCGTGACGTCACCGTCACCGTCCGCGTCGAGCGCGCCGAAGCTCTTGGAGAGTGCGGAATCGTATTCTTCGCGCGTGATCATGCCGTCGCCGTCGGTGTCCGAGGCGATGAAACCCGTCGAGCAGAGCAGCGACTTGTCGCCCGCCTGCTGCGAGGCATTGGACGCGCCGGATGTGTTGGTCGCGCTGTTGGAGCCGTCGGTCGCGGCGCCAAGGGGGGTGGCGAGCGCGAGGCTCACGAGAGTCATGGCAGTGGTGGTCTTGCGTAGCATCGTTTTCTCCTCCTTGAGGGACCGGGCACGGCCCGGCTTCTGGGCTCTCAACAGGATACCCCCGGGGCAATGTTCCCGGGTTTTCGGTGGTAACCGCTTATGCCCCGGCAGGGGCGGAGAGTGCATCTGCCAGGGTGTCGAAGACCAGCCGGATGCGGCGGGAGGTGTGCAATTCGCGGTGCGTGACCAGCCAGACCGGCACCTGCACCACGGCAATGTCCGGCAGGATCGCCTCGATGCCCGGCGTCCGGGCTGCGACGTCGTCGGACATCACGCCGATCCCCAGCCCCTCGCGCACCAGCGCCCAGTAGGCGAGGCCGCTGTCGGTCGAATGGGTGATCTGCCCGGCGTCGATCGGGATCCCCCGCAGGCCGAGCTGGCGGGCGAATTCCTCCGCCGGGCCCATGGCGATGAAGGCGGCCCGGGCCAGGTCGGAAAGGGCGCGCGGCCGCCCGATCCGGTCGAGATAGCCGGGCGTCGCATGGAGGCGGGCGGTGCTTTCGGTGACCAGCCGGGCGGTCAGGTCGCCCTGCGTCGGGCGGACGTGGCGGACGGCGATGTCGGCTTCGCGCCGGGTCAGGTCCTGCAGGTCATTCGAGGCGATCAGCCGGATCCGGATTTCGGGCGCGGTCCGCGCGAGACGGGCCAGGATCGGCGGCAGGGTGTAGGCCGCCACCACGTCCGAGGCGGTGATCGACACCTCGCCCGCGGTCTCCTCGGACCGGCCGCTGGCGGCGAGGGAAAAGCGCGTCGCGGCTTCCTCCATCATGCGGACGTGTACCATCAGGTCGCGGCCCGCCTGCGTCAGCACCAGCCCCCGGCCCACCCGGTCGAAGAGCTGCACGCCCAGCCTGTCCTCCAGCGCCGCGATCTGGCGGCCCAGCGTCGGCTGGGTTTGACCAAGCTGCCGCGCGGCGGCCGACAGCGACCCCGATTGCGCGGTGGCAAGAAACGCGCGGGCCTGATTCCAGTCGAAGGCGGCGGCGGGATCGTTCATGCATTCCTGTATACGTCGGATGCGCAATCAGGCAATTCTTATGCGCCGGCGCATCGTCTAGTCTGCGTTTAAGGGACAGATGGAGAGAGACGATGATCGGTGCAGAGACATTCTGGGATAGCGTGGCCGAACGCTACGCGGCGCGGAAGACCCCCGACCCCGCCGCCTACGACGCGACGCTGGAGCGGGTGGCGGCCCATCTCGGGCCGGACCATAGGGTTCTGGAACTGGGCTGCGGGCCGGGCACCACGCCGATCCGTCTGTCGCCGCTGGTGGCGCAGTACGAGGCCACGGACATTTCCGGCGCATTGCTGACCATCGCCCGGCGTCGGGCGCGGGAGGCGGGGGCGGCGAACCTGACCTTCCGGCAGGCGCGGCTTGAGGATGATTTCGGCGAGGATGCGTATGACTCCGTGCTCGCCTTCAACCTCCTGCACCTCGCCGCCGATCCGGCAGCGGCGCTGCGCAACATGGCGCGGAGCGTTCGGCCCGGAGGCCATGTCATCACCAAGTCCGGCTGCCTGAAGGATGGTCAGCGTTGGCTGCGTCCGGTGCTCTGGGTGTTGCAGCGTCTCGGCAAGGCGCCGGACGTCCATATCATGTCGAGCGTCGAACTCGATGCGATGCACGAAGCGGCGGGGCTGAAGATCGTCGAGACCGGCTGGTATTCCCGCAAGGCGGGCGCACGTTTCGTGGTGGCGCGGAAGTCGCGGTGACGGGCTCTCGTCTCGGGAGAGGGTGCCTCAGCGATATGCCGTGATCTCGTCCAGCAATCGAGTGACCAGCAGCGCCCCGCCCGCGAAGACGAGAGAGCGGCCCAGCGAATCCGACAGGTTCTCCGGCGCGACCTTGGCCACCCCGTTGCGCGAGCGCCGCGCGGCGCGGCGCCAGCGGGAGGCGCCGCGGTCTTCGTGCAGCGGATCCGCGGCGGGGATCGCCAAGGCGCCGGGTTTCATCCGCCAGAGCACCGCACCGACGGCCAGAAGCCCCACGCCGATGGCGACGGGGAGAATGCGGTCCTTCGTGGCGGGGGTCTCGATCCGGTTCAGCAGGGGGATGCTGTCACGGCTGGGGATCGGCAGCTTGGCGTTCATCGCGGGTGGTCCTCCATCGGCGCTTCGGTTGAAGAACGTTGAAGGGGCGGACGCGGTTCCCGGACAGGGTGCCGCGCCGGGTGGGACCGGCGCGGCGCCGGTTCAGTACAGCACGACCGAGCGGATCGACTCGCCCGCGTGCATCAGGTCGAAGCCCTTGTTGATGTCCTCGAGCGGCATCGTGTGGGTGATCATCGGGTCGATCTCGATCTTGCCATCCATGTACCAGTCGACGATCTTCGGCACGTCGGTCCGTCCCTTGGCGCCGCCGAAGGCCGTGCCCTTCCAGACGCGGCCGGTGACCAGCTGGAAGGGGCGGGTGGCGATCTCGGCCCCCGCGGGCGCCACGCCGATGATGATCGATTCACCCCAGCCCCGGTGCGCGCATTCCAGCGCGTCGCGCATCACCTTCACGTTGCCGGTGCAGTCGAATGTGTAATCCGCCCCGCCGATCAGGTCGCCCCGCCGCTTGGTCAGGTTCACGAGGTAGGGGACGAGGTCCTCGCCGATCTCGGAGGGGTTGACGAAGTGGGTCATCCCGAACTTCTCGCCCCATTCCTTTTTGGAAGTGTTCAGGTCCACCCCGATGATCATGTCCGCGCCGGCCAGCCGCAGGCCCTGGATCACGTTCAGCCCGATCCCGCCCAGGCCGAAGACTACGGCCGTCGCGCCCTCTTCGACCTTGGCGGTGTTGATGACGGCCCCGATGCCGGTGGTGACGCCGCAGCCGATGTAGCAGATCTTGTCGAAGGGCGCATCCTCACGCACCTTGGCCAGCGCGATCTCGGGCAGAACGGTGTGGTTCGAGAAGGTCGAGCAACCCATGTAATGCAGGATCGGGTCGCCATCGAGCGTCGAGAACCGCGAGGTGCCGTCGGGCATCAGACCCTGGCCCTGCGTCGAGCGGATCGAGGTGCAGAGGTTCGTCTTGCCGGAGGTGCAGGAATAGCATTCGCGGCATTCGGGGGTGTAGAGCGGGATGACGTGATCGCCCGGCTTCAGCCCCTTCACGCCTGCGCCCACCTCGACCACCACGCCTGCGCCTTCGTGACCCAGGATGGCGGGGAACAGGCCTTCGGGGTCGGCGCCCGAGAGGGTGAATTCGTCGGTGTGGCAGATGCCGGTCGCCTTGACCTCGACCAGCACTTCGCCCGCGCGCGGGTCTTCGAGGTTCACCTCCATGATTTCAAGGGGTTTTCCGGCTTGGGTGGCGACGGCGGCTCGGGTGCGCATGGGCGGGGCTCCTTCGGATTTGGTCGCGGGGACGGTGAGCGAACGGCGCTCGTTTTGCAATGGGTTTGGGCCGCCGCTGGACAGGGTGCGGCGAAAGGCGGAAGCTCCGCACGACTCGCACCAAGGAGATCCTGAGATGAAAGCCCTTGTTCCCGCCGGTGCCATTCTGGTCGGCCTCACCCTCGCCGCCTGCGAGGCGCCGATGACACCCGCCCCCGCGCCGGACGATTGCGGCGCGGGAGCGATGCAGCGGTTCGTCGGCCAGCCCTACGACGAAAGCATGATCCCGGCCGGTGCAGGGCCCGTGCGCGTCGGCGGCCCGGGTACGGCGATGACGATGGATTTCCGGCCCGACCGGTTGACCATCCGCCTCGACGACGCCGGGCGCGTGGTCGAGGCCAGGTGTCAATGATCTTGCGCTGAGCGAC
>Ga0310345_10002525_pt1 | contig 18322 bp, 18 predicted proteins | sample HC15DNA20500_MG_FD_204667 | JGI IMG/M metagenome (GOLD analysis project Ga0310345, IMG submission 204667) | Marine microbial communities from station ALOHA, North Pacific Subtropical Gyre - HC15-DNA-20-500_MG | ecosystem: Environmental > Aquatic > Marine > Oceanic | place: Pacific Ocean: North...
ACTTGACCCATGAGCGATTTCTTCCGACGCCGCGGTGTGTCTTCGTCGGCCGACATTGGTGAGGTCCGGCGCGCGTATCGTGAGTTGGCACGGCGGTACCGTCCCAAGCGGGACCACCGTGGGGTCACCGACCGTCTCTCATCGTCGCACCGTGCCTTTGAGGTGTGGAGTGCGGGCGGCCGATCCCGGCCCGATGCTGACCGTGGCGTGCCGCGCGGAGGCCAGTGGTCTGATCGAGCGTTTGACGAGGAGGTGGACGTTGGCTTTCCGGTGGTGTCGAACCTAGTCGGTCGGATATTAACGGCGTTCTTTGGGGTGGTGTCTGAGCGTCCGTTGTTGGTTGAGGTCCAGTTGACACGCAGGCAGGCCGACGCCGGTGCTAGGGTGCCTCTGGATGTCTCGCTCCCTCACACTTGTCCTGTTTGCGGCGGGCGAGGTGAGGTCTGGCCAGACCCCTGCGGTGCTTGTTCCGGTAGCGGCACCGGGTTGCTCCCGCATCACTTTCACCTGGTGGTCCCGCCGGGGGTGCGACACGGGACCTGTCTCCGGTTCGACGTGACGCCACCGTATGCGTCTGCTACCCGAGTACAGGCGCATGTTTCCGTTCGGTAAGCTTTCTGGATTGGATTTACATTGTTTGGGGTCGGCTGTGGCGGGGTGCTCCGTCGCTCGGATGGGCGGGACTTGTCACGGTTTCGGAAAAGTGACTAAGCTGGGTACGACGGCTGCTCGGTCCGACACGCTGACGTGTCTGGGGGAGTCGCGTCCGAGGATCGCTTGTGACGAGTAGAGAGATAGTCGAACCAGACGCGGTGCTCCAGGCGCTGCGGGTCGTGCAGGACCCCGACCTAGGCCGTGACATCGTCAGTCTGGACTTTGTGAAAGAGTTACGTATCGAGGGTGGGCAGGTCTCGTTTGAGATCGAGTTAACGACCCCGGCGTGTCCCGTGAAGGAACAAATGCACGATCAGGCGGTGTTGGCGGTATCGGCGCTCAACGGAGTCACTGAAGTCAAGGTCAGCATGACCTCCAACGTACGTGCGGTGGCGTCGCCTGATGCTGGCCGGGCTCCTATTCCCGGGGTTAAGAACATTATTGCGGTTGGCGCCGGCAAGGGAGGCGTTGGGAAGAGTACCGTGGCGGTGAATTTGGCGCTGGCCCTCTCGAAATACGGCGGTCGGGTGGGGATGATTGATGCTGATGTCTACGGTCCGAACGTTCCTATTATGCTTGGTGTTCGGACTCAACTCGAGACCGACGGTAAGAAGATCGTTCCGGCGGAAAAGTACGGGATTCCGGTCGTGTCGATGGGTTTTCTTACGCAGGACGAGACTCCTATCATCTGGCGGGGACCGATGTTGCACGGTGTTGTACAGCAGTTTTTTCGGGAGGTAAGGTGGAACGAGCTGGACTATTTGGTAGTCGATATGCCGCCTGGAACCGGTGACGTGGCGCTGAGCCTAAGTCAAACTGTCCCAGTGTCTGGCGCCGTCGTCGTGACAACGCCGCAGGTCGTGTCGGTGGCGGATTCGCGCCGAGCTGTGGCCATGTACAAGAAGCTGAACGTCCCGATTCTTGGACTGGTGGAGAACATGAGCCATTTTGTCTGCCCCAGTTGTGAGCACGAAAGCGACATTTTTGGCAAGGGTGGCGGCGAATTGGCTGCCGAAGACATGGGTGTGCCGTTTCTTGGGCGTATTCCGATCTATCAGCCGGTTCGCGAAGGGGGCGACACAGGGAACCCGATAGTGATGACCGAGCCCGAGTCGGTGGCGGCTCGGGCGTTTTTCGATGTCGCCGAACGGACGGCGGCGCAGGTGTCGATCGCGGCGTTGAATCCGGAAATAGCGGTGGTGTCGTAGAGGAAGTTATCGCTCAGCCCCGCCCGTCATTGGTACGAACAGCACTGGCAGCATGTTTTCACGGGTGACGCCGGCTGGTGTACGGGTCACAAGGGTGAGCGACTGACGGTTTTCGCCTACTGGGATGATCATTCGTCCGCCAGGTGCTAACTGTTCGATCAGTGGTTCGGGTACATGGTCAGGTGCGGCGGTGACCATGATGGCATCGAACGGTGCCTCGTCTCCCCAACCTTCATAACCATCCCCTAGTCGAACTTCTACGTTCGTGTGACCTAGTTCCGAGAGTGTCTCGCGTGCCCGATCGGCCAATTCCGGCACGATCTCGATCGTATAGACCTTGGCGGCCACTTCGCTAAGGATCGCTGCTTGATAACCAGAGCCGGTACCTATCTCCAACACTCGTGCATCGGGGTTTAGCTGGAGGGCTTGGGTCATGTAAGCCACGATGTATGGCTGGGAGATCGTTTGCCGATACCCGATGGGCAACGCGCGGTCCTCGTAGGCCGACTGTTGCTGATCGACCGGAACGAATCGATGGCGGGGTACTCTGCCCATCGCGTCGAGCACCTGCGGGTCGCGGATGTCCCGGTTCGCGAGCTGTTGTTCCACCATCCGCATGCGGTCACGCGCAGGGGTTGTTCGTACTTGTGTGCGACTGTGTTCGCGTGCCACCGCCGAGCCGACCGAGGGCGCGACCGGGAGCGAGCAGGACGCCGCCATCATAGCCAGCACGGGAAACCTAAAGACGCTCTTCACTGTCCAGTCAACCATGCCTCTCGCTGTTGCTCCTGGGCGACCGATGGTTCTTCGAGTGGCACGAGATCCCATCGAAACGTCGGATCGGCCGCGACTTCCACGGATAGACGACGCAGGCCACCGCGTCGAGAGACGAGGACTGAGAGGGTGGAACCCGGGGCGGCGCGCGCGACCCGTTCGCTCCAGGCGTCGGGCAGTACTCGGTGGTCGCCAATCGCTAGGATTTCATCGTCAACGTTGAAGCCGGCGGTGAACGCAGGCGCGTCGCGTTGAACCTGAGCGACCACCAATCGTCCATCGGTGGCGCGGGTGAGCAACCCCACCCACCCACGCTCCTCTTCTTCTGCTGCCGGGTCCGAGAACTCCAGACCCAGCCAGTCGAGTGCCTCGGTGTAGTCGAGTTCGGCCGTTGAGTCTAGGGCGAGTGTGAACCAGGCCGAGAGATCGATGCCGGCCACTTCTGCCGCTGTTTCACGAAAGTCTTCCGGTGTGTAGCCGCGCTCACCAGAGAACCGCGCGTAGGCCAGTCTCATCACGTCGTCCAGTGACTTCAAGCCGCCCGTGGCGACCCGGATCCGCATGTCGAGCAGGAGGGCGACAACTGCACCTTTGGTGTAATAGCTGACCGATGTGTTGGCAGAGTTCTCATCGGCTCGGTAGTACTTGATCCAGGCGTCGTACGACGCTAGAGCGACTGGCTGCACGCTACGTCCTGGGGTGCGCTGCAGGGTACGAATTTGATCCGATAGGGCGTCGAGGTAATCCTCCGTCGTGGATAGCTCGGCTCGCCGCACGATGAGGTCGTCGTAGTACGATGTGATGCCTTCGACGATCCACAGGCTTCTCGTGTACACCTCGTTCTCATAGTCGAATGGTCCGAGCTCTGTCGGACGGAGTTTTTTTACGTTCCACGCATGAAAGAGCTCGTGGCTGACGAGCGAGAGCCAGCGTTGGTAGCTGCGGGGAGCCTCGGTGTCCCAGCGGCTGCTCATCAACAACGCGGAGTTTCGATGTTCAAGTCCGCCACCGGCCTCGGTGATCATATTGAGGAACAGATACTGGTCATACGGTACGTCACCCCACAGGCGGTGCATTTCCTCGGTGATCTTTTGGACATCGGTCGCTGAACGTGGACCGTCCCAAGTGCCGGATTCACCGACGTTCACTAACCGGTGCCGGATACCACCCGTAGAGAACTCGTAGACCGAGGGGTTTCCAACAATGATTGGCGAGTCGACAAGGGCATCGAAATCCGGTGCGCGATAGGCATGCGGGCCATTGTCGGGCCGTGGAGTCAGACCTGTCAGGCTTCCGACCCAGTGCTGTGGTAGCTCTAGAATGACGTCGTGTGGCCTGCGGTTCTCGTCGTCCGCCAGGGTTAGAAACGTCGGCGCCCCGTTCAACATGGCGAAGTCGACGTCGATCCAGTTCGTGCGGACGGACATTTCACGACTATAGATCCGGTAGGAGACCTCAATGCGGGGCGCACCTCCGGTGGTGATCAACCAGCGGTTCTTCCTGGACTTCTCAACCTGGAGCGGACGACCGTTTGGTGCACGGGCTGTCAGCCCTTCCACATGGCGAGAGAACTCCCTGACCAAGTACGAGCCAGGGGTCCAAACTGGCATCATTAATTCGATTCTAGCCAGGCCCTTGGTTGGTACGTTGGCGTCTATTTCTGCGTAGTGTGTCTGTGATTCCGGAAACCGGACCGTGTAAGCGATCGGTTCGATGGGTTGCCCGAAGGTGACTGTGGCCGATCCGGTCGCGAGCAGGATGACCAGGGCGGCAGTCTTCGGCGATCGCCGAAACCGACTTTGTCTAATGGGGTGCATCCGCATCCTCGTCATACGTGGCTATTTGACCTGGGCTCTACGTCTATCGGGGTAGCTCTGGCAACTTCGCATTCGTCGAAATCAAATGGAACTCGAAACCATTGTTCAGCACCGGAATTGTTACTGACAGCGACGACCCGCTTGAACCGGACAACTGTTCCAGCCTGATCCGACGGCACAACCGCAAAAGCCAGCCAAAGGCTGTACCCCACGGTTCGCGGCAGCGGCGAGTAGTGAGGTTGTTTGCTTCAGCCTCAGTGTACCCGCCTGGGTGCGCAAGCAACAGTGTCGAGCGGGAGGCCGAGTGCTGTGACGCATAGAAGCGGTCCACATGGTTGCCGAGTGCCGTCAACGGAAACCTGCGTTGCGAGTGACAACACCCACTGTTTGACTTCAGGCGAGACACGCTACACCCCGCTATTACGGCCTTCAACCGTTCCTAGGAGTCCTCCGCCATCTTGGCCACTTGAGCCCCAAGCATGGGGTTTTACCGTCTGTGTTCAGACGCGGTGGGAAGACGTGGCGCGGGGCAGCGGTGTGAATCTGCAGGGCGGGCTTATTGGCCGCTAGGTGTGAGGCACCTGGCGTTCACAGCGGCACCGAGCAGCGCGACTCGCGGTTCAAGAATGACTGAGACCGGCAGTCGTTCAAGTAGCGGTCGCATCCGTCCCTTGGCCAGAAAAGCTTCGAGAAATCGACCGGAACGGAGCAATGGGAGGATGTGGGGAGCGACACCCCCGCCCACATAAAGTCCAGCGGTGGGGAGAGTTCGAAGCGCGAGGTTACCCGCCTCGGCACCGAGGATTTCAACGAACCACTGAACGGTCTCTACACATTCTGGACAGGTACGCTTGACAGCCGCCTCGGTAATTTCCGCCGCAGTGACATTCGGAGCGCTTGGAACCGCGCCCCGCTTGCAGGAGGCATCTCTGTGCGCGAACGCGTGCAGCGTTACGAGGCCCGGTCCGGAAACCAGGTCCTCGAGTGCCACGCGTTCCTGTGTTGCGTTGAGGGCCGAGGCCAGGTCAAAGTCTCTTGGCGTGCGAGCCGCGAAATCCGTGTGCCCTGCCTCCGAGGGCATCGGAAGCATTCGGCCGTCGACCACGTGCAGACACGCCTCGCCTAGGCCAGTGCCTGGAGCGATTAGCGCAGCGTTGCCTGTTTCGACCGGCTCGCCGGTTTGAACCACTGCCAACTCGTTCGGTTCGAGGTGCGGGATGGCGTGCGCCATCGCCTCGAGGTCGTTGATTAATTCGACATAGCCGATTCCGAGCTTTTCGGCGATCGCGGCGCCGTCCACCAGCCAAGGCACATTGGTCAATTGTGAGACGTTGTCGTGGACGGGCCCGGCGACCCCGAAGCAGGCGGCAGTAATTCGAGAGGGGCCGCTAATCCGCTTGAGGAACGTCGTGACTATTGGAGCCAGTCCGTCGAATTCGCCAGTTGCGTAGCGAGCGGTTTCGCATGGGATCGGGCGCGGCTCCGCGCTACTAAAGACTCCGAGCCACGTGTTCGTCCCACCGACGTCTCCGGCCAATATTAGCGGCATCTGGGGTCCCTCGCGAACTCTTCGGTCTGAGGACTATGGTGACTTGACACGAGACACATTCTCATTCATCTTTCGGGCTAGCCTTGGCGTGCTTGCACGCCATATTTGAGGCGATAGACGTGCCCGAACGACAGACAGTATCAGGCTTGCCCGGGCGGCACTCCGCGGTCCCGGCGGCTCAAGGGGTGGTTCGATGACTGACCCTTCTGTAGAAAAGGCCCTCCACCGCGAGCGCGAGTACCTCTTTTCCGGCCAAGTAGTTATTTTCTCTGGCAAGCTTGTTTCCGTTGGGCACCGAGAGGCACGCGGGATCGTTGAGAAGCTTGGAGGTTCGACGGCGGTCGAGGTAACGGACCGCACGACCATGCTGGTCGTGGGGAGTGGCGGTCCTGACTCCTCCGGGTCTACCCGGAATCCTAAGGTTCGCCAAGCCGAACAGGCCAACGCGGAGACTCCCGGACGGGTCCGGATCATCACGGAAGAAGATTTCTGTCACCTGACCGGGTTGACGTCACCCGAAACCCTTGCACGGCAATATCATAGCGCTCACCAGCTGCGCGAACGCTATCCGGCGGTTCGGGAGGATCATCTTCGGTATCTAGAAAAATGGTCGTTGGTACACCCGGTCGCCCGTACGAAACTCGGTCGGTATTATGGGTTCCGAGACCTGCGCATCGTCAGACAGGTCAGCGAAGCTCTTGAAAGCGGGATCTCGTTTCGGGGTGTCCTTCGGGCTTTGGTTTCGGCGCGAGACGGTCAACTGACGCTTGATTTTAACCAGCGAATAGGCGAGACCCAGCCGATTAAGGTCATCACACTGAAACCCCGGTCGGACGGCGGCGCCGTGCCGCAGGGCTCTGACGAAGTCTTGGCGTCGTCTTCCAGTCCGGTGTCTCTGGCCGCGAAATATTTTCGCGAGGGTGCGGTCCTTGACGAAGGAGGAAGTGAGAGCGACCAGGAAGAGGCCTGTCGCGCGTATCGCAAGGCGTTGTTGCTCGATCCGAACCTTGTGCCGGCGCTAGTTAATCTTGCCAACATCCACTACGCTCGCGACGACCTCGTCGAAGCACAAGCTCTGCACGAGCGCGCCATGCATTTGGACGATGAATGCTTTGAGGCTTACTTCAATGTTGGCAATATTCACCACGACCTCGGACGTTACCTCGACGCGCTTGAACACTACCGGGTCGCCCTTTCAATCAACCCGGGCTATCCGGACGCGCACTTCTACCTAGCGGTGACGTTGGAGAAAATCGGTCACTCCGGAGAAGCGAAGGCTCATTGGCGTGCGTACCGCGATCTGGCGCCAGAGGGTGAGTGGATCGAACTGGCAAAGGAATTCAGCGAGTAGCCGCGATTGGCTAGCGGTTGCTAGTAAGCGAAGCTATCAACGTCGGGTTGCGGGTGTTTCTTTGGGGTGCGCCGAAGCTTGTAGAACGTGCAGTCCGGACACCACGCTTCCGCACTGAACCCGCCCTTTCCAGCATACGGCAGCACATCCCGATTAGAGCAGTAGCTACACTCCCCATCCTTCGCGTGCCACCGACAAGCCTTAAACCTGGCCTCCGCCGAGTTTGGCTCACATTCGTCGTTTACTGACTCATTGATGGCCGGCTTGGATTGCGGATACGAATTGTCTAATGCCACCTGGGGTTGTCCCGTCAGGAATGTTCGCGTAATTTCAGGTCGATCGACGCCTGTAGCGCTCTTACTGCGGGTAGTTCGTCAGGAGCGGCCAGGGTGAGTGCCGAGCCGGTGGCGTCGAGACGCGCGGTACGGCCCACCCGATGGATGTAGGTGTCTCGGTTTGGTGGCACCTCAAAATTAACCACATACTTGATTCCGTCGATATCGAGTCCGCGTGCCGCGACGTCGGTGGCGACGAGTACGCGGTACCGCCCGCTCCGGAACCCACCGACCGCCGCCAGTCTAAGGCTCTGCGATCGGTCTGCGTGCAACGCTGTCGCCTTAATCCCTGCGCTTGAGAGCGATCTGGCGAGCCGCTCGGTACCGCGTTTGGTGTTAACAAATACGAGGACCGAACCTGGCGTCCTCACGAGGAACGAGGTTAACCAGCCGGTCTTGCGTGATGCGGGCATTCGTTCCACCGCGTGGGAGATACCATCGGCTGGTGCTCCGCGACGACCAATCTGCACGTATGCGGGGTCGTGGGCCAACTCTTTGAGTGGGGTGAGCACCCAGTCGGGAATAGTTGCTGAGAACAGCAGAGTCTGACGGCCGGTCCTATCAGGTCGTCGGCTCTGTGGCATGTTCGAGACGATGCGGCGTACGTCTGGCCAGAACCCCATGTCTAGCATTCTGTCCGCCTCGTCGAGAATGAGGGTCTCGAGCCCGTCGAATGTTGGAGTGCCGCTCCGCAAATGGTCGAGCAAGCGACCAGGCGTCGCGACGATAACGTCTACGCCGGCGCTCAACGCCTGCATTTGTGGGCCCATCGGGGTCCCGCCAAAGATGGCGGCACTCGTAAGTGAGGTGTGATAGACGAAGCCCTGCAAGTCGTCTTCTATCTGTACTACCAGCTCTCGGGTTGGCCCGAGCACTAGCATCTTGGTGCGGCGCGGCTTAGTCGCCTCGCCAGCGAGGTCCGTATTGAGCATCTGGTTCAGCACGGGGAGTAAATAGGCCGCTGTCTTTCCACTGCCAGTTTCCGCACTGGCGATCAAATCTCGACGGGCAGTGACGATCGGAAAAACTGCCGCTTGAATGGAGGTTGCTTCGGTGAAACCCCGATCTTGGACTCCTAGGGCTAGCTCTGGGGCGAGGTTCAGTTGATCGAACGGGACAGGCTCCGCCTGGACGACGGCGGCTGGCATGACCAGTTCGCTCGAGGGGGCGGCGAAATCTCGCGGCGAGCCCGTCGGGCGCCGGGGCCCTCGACCGACGGGACGGCGCCGCCGCCGCGGTCGTGCGTGCGTTGTGTCGGGATCCAAAATGTCGATTCAGCGGGCGCGGAAGGTAATGATGCCGCGAACCGGATCGTACGGCGAGACGCCAACGGTGACCCGATCGCCCGGGACTACCTTAATTCGAAAACGGCGCATGCGACCGCTCAGTTGGGCGAGTACCTCGTGGCCGGCATCGCACTGCACCCGATATAGCCCACCGCTGTGGACTGCCATCACCGTTCCCTGTACGTCTATCAGATCGTCCTTCGCCAACTCCGTTCCTCTCGCGGTCAGTCTGGCACATCGGCCTAACGTTTGCAAAGAGCGGGCCAGCGTGCCCGATCGTTATAGGTCCCTGACCATCTTTTCGAGTTTCGTGGCCATGTCGCGGTGGTCGCTGCCTTGTGGATGCACCTGCGGGCCAAATCTGACTAGCACTCGGCCGGGGCGTGCCATGGTCTGGCCGACGCCCAGGACGGCGTCTAGGCCGCGGAGCCTTACTGGAATGACTGGGATACCCAATCGCTCCGCGATCATACCGACACCCGGCTGGAATGGCCCAACGTCGTCGCCCGACGTGCGTTTCCCTTCGGGAAAGATCATTAACGAGTTGCCGGTACCAACCAGTTCTCCGGCGTAGCGAAGCGCATGCCTGGTGCCTGTCTCCCGTTGGGGTAGCGGAAAGGCGTTGAAGAGGCCAGTTGAGAGGTAGTAATTCAAGCTGTTCGTCAAGCGTGCTCGGCGGGTGTGTCGCTCGGGATGGAAGTGTGGGTTGAAAAACTCCTTGGACATGGCGGTGACGACTTGGTAGCGAAGAGGCCTCGGGAGTGCAGCGAGGATGACGGGCGTGTCCATAAAGCTCTGGTGGTTGGCGGCAAAGATGACCGGGCCATCGATCTGGCCTAAGTGTTCGAGACCCTCCACGCGGAGCCAGGCAAACACTCTAGTCAGTGGAAGCAGCCAGACGGCGAGGCAAATACGTCGGGTTGCGCGCATCGTTCCTGACTGACTCCAGCGGGGCAGGGGAAACGATGCATCCTGGGGTGACGACGTTGCAGACGGGGACGCAACCAGCGCTTCCAAATCCGCAACAGTGACCGCATCCCTTACCGTGCCCTCATCGACGGTTACGTCGATTTCGTTTTCCAGCACCATCAGAAGTTCGACACGTTCCAGCGAGCTCAAGCCGAGTTCGTCGAGTCGCGTGTCGCTGTTGACCGAGCCGCCCGCGACGCGCTCCAGAATGGATGCCAAATTGCGATGTACTCCGACGGCGCTCGAAGGGGTTGGCGCGGCGCCTCGTTCTGCCCATTCACACACGATCCGACGCCTGAGCTTCCGCGTGCCTTCGGTACGGGGCAGGCAAGCGTCCGGCCACACGAGCACCTTGCGAATCTGTTGGTGGTCGGCGAGGTGCCGGTTTGCCGCGCGCGCGATATCGACCTGACTGCCAGGCGACTTGAGTACCACCACCGCGTGCACTCGCTCTTCACCATTGAGCTTGATTCCGACGACCGCAGATTCGGTGACGTCAGGCAGATTGTCGACAACCCTCTCGACATCTTCGGGGAACACGTTGAGTCCTTCGGGGGTGACGATAACCTCCTTTTTCCGGCCATGGACCTCTAGCCGGCCCTCCCCGTCGAGCGTGCCTAGGTCGCCCGTATGGAACCAACCGTCCTTGAAGGCCGCCGCGGTTTCTGCCGCCGCTCCGAAATATCCGGCAGTGACGTTGTCTCCTCTGACTAGGATTTCTCCATCTTCCGCGGTTTTGACCTCAACCCCGGCGATGGGAGTTCCGACCGACCCACGTCGTGTCTTGAAGGGGTGATTGAGCGTTACGATCGGTGCCGTTTCGGTCAGGCCGTAGCCTTGGACAACCAGAAATCCCAGACGTGACCAAAATGCTTCAAGTTCCGGGTCCAGCGGTGCAGCGCCCACGACAAAACACCAAAACTTCATGCCGAACAGGCGGTGAACTCGGCGGTAACGCCACCAGCGTCTGGTGACGTGTTCGGAACGTGCCGACGGTTGTCCCGCCTCCGGTACGATCTGTAGGACGTGTTCGCGAAGCACGTCGAGGATCTTCGGTACGCAAACCAGCACTGAGATTCGGCGGCTCCGAATCTGGCGCACGATGGCCGAGGGGCTATATCCCCGCATGAAGATGCAGACTCCTGGAAGCATTGGCGGGACGAACGTGGACAACGCCTGCCCGAACATGTGGCTCAGTGGCAGCAGGTTGAGAAAACGCAGCGGGTAGAAGGGCCGCCCGTATTTCCGATACTTCAGAACTTCACGTTCAACGGGCACGATATTTGCCAACAGGTTCCGGTGCGTGATGATCACGCCCTTCGGTTCGGAAGTGGCTCCCGAAGTGAAAATGATTTCCGCGAGGTCATCCTTGTTGGCTCTGTGTTCAAATGCTTGGCTTTCTGTAGGGTTCGCCGACCCTGGTGGCGCCGCGAGTTCGGACAAACGCCAGATTTCGAAGTCAAGATCTGGCGGTACGATCACCTCATCACCTACGAGTAACAGCCGCGCGTCAACAAGGGCCGCCACCTTTCGCAGGAAGTCAGGCGATGCCCGGTAATCGATCGGCACGGCAACCACGCCTCGGAGTAGACAACCCCAGAACGCGATGATCCACTCCGGTCGGTTCTCTCCCCAGAGCAGTGTTTTCTCGCCGGCACCGATGCCGGCCGAGACGAGCCGCGCGGCGAAATCAAACGCGGCTCGGCGTACCAAGTCGTAGCGAAAATGCCGCACCCGGTACCCGTCGTCATGTATAAGGAACTCGGAGTCCGAGCGCATCCGCTCGTCGAAGAAGTCGAGCAGCGTTTCCCGCTTCATGAACGCATTATGGAAGGAATACTGCGCCTGACCAATGTTGTCTGCCCTTCGTCTTGAAGAGTCTCACGATTGCCGGTGGTTCCGACCGCTTCTCGGGGACGGCCCGCTCGTCCGTTTCACTTGCGTGGTTGGTGGCGTATGTCCGTGGCGCTACCGGAGAGGAAGTGAAGACCGAGAACGCGCCCGGACAACCTCTGTGCTAGCGAGCCGGCGTGGCGTCGCACTTTGGAGATTCCGTGTCGATTTCTGCAATGCCAGACCAGTCAGTTGAATGAGGCGCCTATGTTGAACGCCATCCTCGTCATGCGAGGCGAGCCCGGCTCGGTATCGGTGGCTTCCACTGGGCTGATGGCGAAAATCCTTATGTCTAGGGAAAGTGCTAGCCCCGGGCGCACGAACCATCTCGCGCCTCCACCGTAGTTCAGCGTACCAGCGCTCCGCTGTTCCGGCAGGGTCGGTTGGTCCTTGTAGACCGTCATTCGCGAGGTTCCCAGCCCGCCGCTCAAGTAACTCCAGCCATCGCCATCGCCGAAGTTAAACGACAATTGTGGCGACACGGCAGTGAAACGGGTCTTGACTGTCGGACCGCGGGAATACTGCTCGCCATTCTCTAAGGTTTTGCTCGGTGCGGTGAACAGAGCAGACGCCCCTACGCCGAATGTGATCCCACGCCACTTAAGGACGTAGACGTGCCCTCCGACATCGAGCCCGAGGCCCCATGCGGAAAGCTGCCCCGGATGGAGTCCGCGGTTGGTAGCCAGTTCCGTGACCTGTCCCACGCTGACGAAGGATCCTCTGGCGTCGACAACATACGGACCAATAGGTCCTGGGTCCTGTGCCGAGGCTGGTCCACTCCCGCCGGCAAGCAGCAGGATGGTGACCCCGAACGTCAGGACTCTTCGTACGGGAGGTATCCGGAAGCGCACCACACCGGGAGTATACCGTTCGTATCGTGCCCCTACAGTTTGCTATGAGAGTTCACGTGGCGAGCCGCAGCAGAGCCCCTAGTCATTACCTGCCCAGGCCCAGCCGCTATACTGCTTCGGTCGATTATGGGTGTATTCGTGTCACTCCAGGCGATCGAAGAGGCCGCAGACCGGATCGGCGGAGTGGCTCGAAAAACGCCGCTTGTACCGTTGGTCCTCGAGGGCCACGGGCCAGTACTGGCCAAGTGTGAGAACTTGCAGTCGGGCGGCGCATTCAAGATACGCGGTGCCCACAACTTCATCGCCCAACTCAGCGATGCGGAGCGATGTCAGGGGGTTATCACCTATTCATCGGGCAATCATGGACAGGCGGTGGCGCTGTCGGCCGGTGTGGTCCGTGTGAAGGCGGTTGTAGTTATGCCGACGAACGCGCCAGGTATTAAGGTGGACGGTGCTCGGGCACTCGGCGCTGAGGTGCTCTTTGAAGGGGTGACATCAGCCAGTCGCAAGGCTCGGGCGGAGTCGGTCGCCGCCGAACGGGGGCTTCGGATGGTGCCGCCGTTCGATGACCCATGGATCGTTTCGGGGCAAGGGACCGTGGGACTTGAGATCCTGCGGGAGTGTCCGGATATTTCGAGGGTTCTTGTGCCGGTCGGCGGTGGCGGCCTACTGGCGGGAACCGCGACGGCGATCAAGTTGCAGCGACCAGACGTCGAAGTCATTGGGGTTGAGCCCGTAGGGGCGGCGAAGATGCGGGACTCACTGGCGGCCGGCCGACCGGTCACACTGGACCACGTGGCCAGTATCGCCGACGGGCTCATCCCTGTGCGGCCGGGGGACCTTACCTTTGAGCATGTCCGTCGGTTTGCCGATGACGTTGTGACGGTGGACGACGATGTCATCACGAATGCGGTGCTGCGGCTCTTCAGACGGGACAAGCTCGTCGTCGAGCCCAGTGGAGCCGCCGCGGTGGCCGCCCTTATTTCTGGCACGGTGAAACCGGTTGTCGGTAACGACAGGACCACGGTGGTGGTTCTGAGCGGAGGGAACATCGGCCTCGACTTGCTCGCGCGGCTTGCCGGGTGCGCAGACCGGCCGGCGGGCGATACGGTCGTGCGAGATGATGAGTGAGGTTTAGTCCTTACTCTGGTGTCGCGCCGTCAATTATCGTTTCGGCGGCGGCGATCGCTCCTTCCAGGGCGGTGACCTGTCCGTCGAGCTGCTGTTCGTACACGGCTTTCAGGATTCGGCCGATCTCCGGCCCCGGTCGCAATCCGAGGTCGAGCAGATGGCGACCGAGGAGCAATGGAGCTGGTGGAGCGTGTTCGATCCCTAACGCGTGCGCCCGCTCTAGGAACCAGTCCATCGCCGAGCAGTCAAATGTGCCACCCCTTCCCAGGCAGTCTGATTTGGCTAGACGAGCCAGCAGCTCTAGATCGACCTTCCTGGCCAGTCGCCGGAAGGCACCGTCTCCGACGACTCCGGTACTCTTGTGCCACATACCCGGCTTCAGGTGCTGAGCGACCATCCCGATCACTTGATGGCGAACGTCATATCCGTTCATAGAGTGCACGTTCAGGCGGTCGAGTAGGGCGTGGGTCGGTTCGACGCCGGCTTCTTCATGGTTACGGGAGCGAATCCGACCGTCGATGAATTCGGTGGTGGTTGGTTTGCCTAGGTCGTGACAAACGGCGCCGAGCATCAGTGCCATTTGTTGCGGGTAATCAAGGTCGTCGATTCGGCTACGTGCCTGATCGATAACTTGCAGCGTATGCACCCAGACGTCGCCTTCTGGGTGCCACTCTAATTCCTGCTCGCACCCAACTAGCGCTTTGAGTTCTGGGAAGAGCTTATCGAGGATACCAAGCTCTTTGGCGAGTTCGAATCCTCGCGAGGGGCGCTCCGAGAGGAGGAGCAGTTTCTCCAACTCGCCACACACCCGTTCCGCCGGGAGATCATCCAATAACGTTTGTCGGCAAATCTCTTTCGTGGTCTCGTCAACTCTGAGACCAAAGCGTGCCACCAATTGCAACGCCCTTAAGACTCTGAGGCTGTCGTCACCGAAGGTGTGGGGGTCGACCACCCGGAGCAGCCGCTGCTCGAGGTCATTTTTCCCGCCGTACGGATCAAGGTAGTTGTCGTTGAGAGGGTCCCATGCGATCGCGTTGATCGTGAAATCACGTCGTCTGGCCGCCTCCGCAATTGGCAAGTAAGGATCGCCTTTTACGGTGAAGCCACGATGACCGAGACCGCTCTTCGACTCTGTTCTGGGCATGGAGACATGCACGGGACCGACCTTGTAGACCGTGAAGTTCTTGCCAACTGCGTTGACCGGTCCCAGCTCGGCCAGCAATTCCCGGAGTCGGTCTACTGCGATTCCGTATACCTCGAGATCGATGTCCTCTGAGGCGAGGCCCAGGATTCGGTCTCGGACCCAGCCTCCCACGAACAACGCATGGCCCCCTTCTTCTCGCGTTCGTTTCGCGATCGCTGAAGCGAACTCGTACTCAGTCATGGGTTTGCTTCATTAGGACTCTTACTATCGGGCCAATCGGAATCCGTAGTCGGTGTAGCGGAATGACGGGTCGAGGCTGCTGCGCGCTGCCGTGCGGTCAATCGTCAGTGCATGCCTCCAGGCACCGCCCCGTGACGCTCGTCGACGTCCTTCCGGCGGACCAGAAGGGTTGAGCGTGGGGGGCGCCTCGTAGAAGTAGCGGTCGTACCAGTTTGAGCACCACTCGTGGATATTGCTGGTTATTCCGAAGAGCCCGAACCGGTTCGGTTCTCCCAGGGTCACGGCCCAAGGACCCTCGAGTGGACCGCGTCCATTGTTAGGGACCCAGGCCGGGATTTGGTTGCCCCACGGATATCGCTGACCATCGGGTCCACCGCGTGCTGCGCGCTCCCACTCTGCTTCCGTGGGGAGCCTGACGGGGGTGCCATGCTGGGAGTGCCAAACGCAATAGGCCTGCGCGTCAAACCAGCTGACACCGACCACCGGCTGGTCTCGCAGGTGGAAGGCGGGATTGTCCCATTCCCTGGGCGGTTCGTGTTCTGTATCTCTGAGGAATAACCCATACTCGTGACGCGTGACCGGGTGAATGGCCATTTCGAACGTGTCTATCCAGGTCCAGTGCACGGGTCGCTCGGTCTTGTGGCCCTCGTCACTTCCCATGCGGAACCACCCACGGCGGATGCTGACGAACTCGGACATTAACGAGATCTTGGCACGGATTGTTCCCATTGACTCCACACGACCTGTCCCAACAGCTCCGGTAAACGCTGATATCATTGACAATCCGGCCTCGACGGGAGACAAATCGTCTAGTTTTCAGGCTGGGTCATTTCTGCGAATGGAAAGCTCAGTGAGGCGCTTGGTCCGGTCGTGGCTTTTGGTGGTTGTCGTCGTGACCGCGTCCACCGGCTGTTCGTTACGGTCGATGGCGGTCAACGCCATCGTGCCGACATTGGCGAACCCGGACGTGTACCTCTCAGAGGAAGATCCCGAGTTGGCCCGGGATTCATTGCCGTTTCTTCTCAAGACCATCGAATCCATTTTGGACGCGGAACCTGAGCAGGACCAGGCGCTGGTGTTTGCCTGTAGCGGGTTCACGCTATACGGCAATGCGTTCCTTCAGGTTGATGCCGATTTGGCGGAATGGGACGATTACGGACGCGCGCTGGAATTGCGTGATCGGGCGGCGGCCTACTATGTGCGGGCTCGAAACTATTGTCTCCGTAGTCTCGAGTTGAGATATGACGGCCTCGCCGAGGGGTTGCGTCAGGACCCGACAATCGCACTGACGGTGACCGACGGTGATGACGTTGAGGTCCTCTATCTACTGGGCGCCGCGTGGGGCCTGGCGATTTCTAACACGATGTTGCCGGAACTGGTCGCCGACCTACCGGCGGTGCGCGCTCTGCTGGCCCGAGCGCTTGAACTCGACGAGGATTACAACCGCGGAGCCGTCCACGGGGCACTCATCATCTTGGAATCGTTGCCGGCCGAGGTGGGTGGGTCACCCCAACGGGCGAGAGAGCATTTCGACCGCGCGGTGGAGTTGTCCGATGGGTTGGACGCGTCGCCCTACGTGAGCTACGCAACCGGGGTGCTGCAACCGAGCGAGGAGCGTGCCGAGTGGGAACGACTGCTTCGGTTGGCGCTTGCGGTCGATCCTGACGAGGACACCAGCCTCCGGCTCTTGAACTTGATCAATCAGAGGCGGGCACAGTCCCTGTTGGACCACGCCGACGAACTGTTTTTCGATCCGGCGAACACCGAGGAGGTTCGTCCATGAATTTTCGATCCCTCGTTATCGGGTCAGCGGTCTCGTTGGCCTCAGTTACGCTGCTCGCTCAGCGGCCACAGACCATCCAACTTGGGTCGATTCTACCGGTCAATTCGGTTTATGACCGCGGCTTGAAACAGATGGCCGCCGATATTCAAAGGGACACGGATGGGCGTGTGCGGGTACGCGTTCAATCCGGGGGGGCAACGAACGAGGCGACGTTAGCTCGGCGGCTTCGCGCAGGACGCCCCCAAGCTGCTGTCCTCGTCCAGCCGAGCGAGGTCGCAGAGGCCTTCAACGTACTGGGCGTCCCATTTTTCTTCGAGTCGCTCGACGAGGCGTTCCACGTTGTTGAGAAGCTGACTCCAACCTTTGAGGAGGCGCTGGCCGATGAGGGATTGGTGCTGCTCAATTATGGTTTTGGTGGCTGGCTCCACTTTTTCACCGCCGACCGCGTTGAGACTTTGGAGCAGCTGAAAGAGACGAAGATCTTCACGACGGCAGGCGACGAGGAAATGTTGCAGTGGTACAAGCAGAATGGGTTCGATCCGGAACCGTTGGCGGTTACCGACGTGCTGTTGGGGTTGAGCACCGGTCTCATTAACGCATATCCAAGTCCCCCCTATACGGCGTTGCTGTTGGGATGGTACGACGAAGCCCCGTTCATGGTCGATGTGCCGCTGGCGCCGTTCCTAGGGGTCACGGTGGTGACGGAACGGGCTTGGGGGCGCATTAGCGATGAGGACCAGCAACTCATTCGTGCTTCGGCGAAGCGGTTCGAAGACACTCTGCGCCGGGATGCGCCTGCTCAGGAGCGTTCGTCTATCGATGAAATGAAAGCCAGAGGGCTCACGGTGGTCGAACTCGATGAGGGGGTCAAGGCGTCGTTCCGAGAGACGGCGGACCGGATGACGGCGTCTTGGCGTGGCACCATGATTCCATCCGATGTCTACGACCTTGCGGTTCGAGAGCGAGATGCCTTCCGTGCTTCCCGGTAAATGCATGCGCGATCTTCGCCACCATCTATGAGTGATAGCACGGTCGTCGAGGCCGCAGGCGCGCGGCCGGTCATGGTCCGCGCGTTTCGTGGTGTCGAAGAACTGGTCGCCAATCTGGCGTTGGCGGTGATGGTGTTGCTGCCCATGGCCGAGATCGTGGTCCGGCCGTTCTTCTCGGGCGGTATTCCCGGGTCTATCTCTTTTGTTCAGCATCTCACCCTATGGGTAGGCTTCCTCGGTGCGGCGCTCGCCGCACGGGATGGCAAGTTGATTGCGCTGGCGACGGCGACCTTTATTCCCGCGGGACGTGCGCGGCAGGTGACCGAGGTGTTTGCTGCGGTAGTGGGT
>Ga0310345_10002527_pt1 | contig 18317 bp, 15 predicted proteins | sample HC15DNA20500_MG_FD_204667 | JGI IMG/M metagenome (GOLD analysis project Ga0310345, IMG submission 204667) | Marine microbial communities from station ALOHA, North Pacific Subtropical Gyre - HC15-DNA-20-500_MG | ecosystem: Environmental > Aquatic > Marine > Oceanic | place: Pacific Ocean: North...
TCCAATCATTAACAATAACATCCATTACCAAATGTATCCTATTTTCATTTCCAAAATTTTGTACGGAATGTGTATAAGAAGTATCTAAAGCCCATAGTTCAGCTACAGACATGACAACTTTTTTACCCCCAACTGTAAAATTTACTCCAGGGTTAGTAATAATCGGTATATGTATCCTAAGGCCTCCTAATCCAATATTCCCAACCATATCTCTATGTGGTGGGATATCTCCACCAGGAAGCATTGATAAAAACATTAAATTTTTAATCTTACATTTCATTTTATCTTCAACAATGGCTGCAATTTCAAATAAATTAAAGTTTGGTGTTTTATTATATTCTTCAATTAATGGACATGACATCCAATGATCTCCCGCATAACGCTTGTCACTCCAAGTTGGTTTCCAATCATAATTGTTTAAATTATCAAGCGTTTTTCTTATAGAGGATTCATCTATAAATTCCTCAAAAATTTTGATTGCACCTGGATTATTATACTTTGTTTTTCGATTGATAGTCATAAAATATTTAATTTAAATTTTTTGCGAGTAAATTTCGATGAAAATTAGAAATAATTAAATATTTCTTATTAAAAGTTTTTCATTATTATATTATAAGAAATATCAATATTGTAATTTTTATTTAAGTAATCATAAGAATTATTACCCATTTTTGTAATTAAACTCTTGTCTGATATTAATAATTTCACATTTGATTTAAATGTTTTTTTATCACCATTAATACATTTTAAACCAAAATTATTATCTACAGCTATTTGTCCACAATCAGTAACAATATCAACTGCAAATAAAATTGGAAGTTTATATTTCATATAAGGAATCATTCTAGAAGGAAAATTAGGTATAGTAAAATTAGGATCTAAACAAACTAAACCAACATTAGATTTATTCAATAAACACTCAAAATCATACTTAGGAAGATGATTAATTAAAATCATATTAGTGAGTTTCTTAATTTTAATAATATTCTTTATATAATCATACTCTGTTCCACTTCCAACAATTACAAAAAAAGCTTTTTCTAAATCTTTACAATTTTCAATATTAGAAATTAGATATTTAATACCTTGAGGTTTACCTAAATTACCACCATAAATAAACAATATTTTATCAGAAGGTAAAGAAATATTCTTTAATTTAAAGCTATGACCTATATTGATTTTTTTAATATCAGCAGAATTTGGATTAACTTCTATCTTTTGTTTACATATTTCATTATTTTTCTTTAAAATATATTCAACACTTGCTTCTGAAGTGCATCCAATTTTATCAGATAAAGAGTATAATTTCTTTTCTTTGTTCCTAAAATATTTATAAATAATTGATTTTTTTTTAATCATCCCTAAATCAACTGCATTTTGCGGAAAAATATCTTTCAGCAATAAATAAGTAAAACCATTAGAATCATTTTTCAGGTATCTTATTAAGTTTGTAATTGTTACGGGAGGCGTAGCATATAATATTAGATCAAACTTTATATTTCCAGCATATTTTTTAATTGCTTTTAAAAAAAAAAATTCAATAAAAATAGTAGAAAAAAATTTTTCAATCAAACCACATTTTTGAATATTTGGCGTCCAAACATTTAAAAAAAATACATTCTGTATTTTTTTAAAGTTTGTTCTTTTATTAAACCTTCTTTCATAAGGACTTACAACGTATACTTCGTGATCACTATCTTTAAATTTTCCTAGCAGATCATGATATATACCTGGTTCATCCAAATCATTTATCTTGTCAAGTGAAATAAAAATTATTTTCATTTAATATTATAATGTGGGTATAGATCATTATTATTATTGATATGTTCAAACAATTCTTTAACCATCAACTCATAAGAAGGGATAGAATAATTTATTTCTTTTCGTGTATCAATTAAACTTTTATCAGAAAAAGATGAAGTAACTGAATTTATTGTAATTTTTTTTGAAGAATATTTATTTATTATTGATAATAAGTCATTTTTAGAAATTTTTTGGCCATTTGTTATGTTATATAAACCCGTTATATTATTGTTAATTCCCCACATTACTGCTTTAGCTAATTCTATAGATGAAACTCCAGACCAAAAAACATTAGTAAAACCATTAATTTCTTTATCCTGTAACATGAACCAATTAAATAATTCTTCTCCATCATCCTTTAATTCTGGTCCAATAACTGAAGTTCTTAATGTTAAATTTTTATCATTAATAATTTCTCCTAAGGCTTTTGTTTTAGAGTAATTTCCTAAACCATCTTTTTCATCTAATTCTAAATAAGATTTACCTTTTTTTCCTGAAAAAACACAATCAGTGGAAATATGAATTAATTTGTAATTTAAATTAGTTGAAAGATTATTTAATAACTGAGGAAATAAAGCATTTAAGTAAATGGCTTCTCCAATCTCTTTATTAGATTTATCAATTAGTAATCCTATACAATTTATTATAAAGTCTGGTTTTATTTCATTAATATATTTTTCAATTTTATCAAAATATTGAACATCTATAATTTTAGTTTTGCTATCTACTTTTCTAGATCCAGCTACATTATAAATTAAAAAAATTTCAAATTTTTTAATAAAATGATAGATCATATGACCTATCATTCCTGATGAACCTAAAATGATTATTTTTTTTTTAGCATGTATCATTTTTTCCAAACAGTCCTATTAATATAATCTATATAACTAATAATAGCTCTAACAATTTTGATAGAAAAATTATCAACATTATAATCATTAACTATATTGGTAAGTCTATTTTTCTTTGATTTAAATTGAGAAACTATAATTTTGATTGATTGTAATATTCTTTCCTTTTTTAAACCAGTCATTATTAATACTCCTTCATCCATACCTTCAGGTCTCTCATGAGCTTCTCTTATTGTAATAGCAGGAAAGTTCATAATTGAAGACTCTTCTGAAACAGTTCCACTATCAGAAATTACACAAAAAGCTTTCTGTTGCATTTTATTATAATCAAAAAAACCCATAGGTTTAATAAATTGAATTTTAGAATTAATATCAGACCTTTTTAAAGACTCCAACTTAATTTTAGTTCTTGGATGAGTTGATACTATAACTGGGAAATTATATTTATTGGCAATGGCATTTAATGAATCTAATAAATCATTAAAATTCTGAGGTGAATCAACATTTTCCTCTCTATGACAACTAACAATAAAGAATTGATTTTCTTTAAGAGATAATTCATTTAATATAGTTGAGGATTCTATTTCCTCTTTATGAAAATCAAGTATTTCTTTCATTGGGGAACCTGGCTTTATAATAGTTTCAGGCTTAATTCCTTCTGAAATTAAATAACGTCTTGCATGGTCAGTAAGGGGAAAATTAATATCGCTAAGGTGATCTAATACTTTTCTATTTAGTTCTTCAGGTACTCTTTGATCAAAACATCTATTTCCAGCTTCAAAATGAAATATAGGAATTTTTCTTCTTTTTGCAGATAACACCGCTAAACAACTATTAGTGTCTCCATAGAGCAAAACAGCATCGGGCTTTTCAATTTCAAAAATGTCATCTGATTTAGAAATAATATTTGCAATTGTATAAGCAACATTTTTTCCAGCTACATTTAAAAAATAATTAGGTTTTTTTACACGCAAATTTTTAAAAAATATTTCGTTTAATTCATAATCATAATTCTGTCCTGTATGAACCAAAATATGATTAACAAATTTCTCTAATTCCGCTATCACCCTACTCATTTTAATTATTTCAGGTCTAGTACCTACAATTGTCATTACTTTCATTTGAATATTTTTTTAAATAAAAATTTACTTTTTTAATTTATCTTTTACATAATCAAGAGATAGTAGTTTTTTCTTGATTTCATCAACTGATAATCTATATGTATTATGAGAATTATAGTCTTCTATATTTTTTTTCACACTTCCTTCTTTAAAATATTTTTCATAATTCAAATCTCTATTATCTGCTGGAACTATATAATAATTAGCTGTTTCTTTTGATTTTCTCATTTCTTCGCTAGTACATAATGTTTCATAAATTTTCTCACCATGCCTAGTTCCAATAATCTTAATAGGATTAGATGCTTTAAACATTTCTTTTAACGCTATTACCAAATCTTGAATTGTCGAAGCTTGGGATTTCTGTATAAATAAATCTCCTTGATTGCCATTTTTAAAAGCATACAAAACTAATTCCACAGCTTCATCCAAAGACATTAAAAATCTTGTCATTTCAGGATTAGTAATGGTTATGGGTTTTCCAGATTTTATTTGTTCAATAAAAAATGGTATAACAGACCCTCTTGAAGCCATTACATTTCCATATCTAGTTACACAGATTTTTGTAGAATTATCAATTATGTTTCTAGAAAATCCAATAGCTACTTTCTCCATTAAAGCCTTGCTTATACCCATTGCATTAATTGGATAAGCTGCTTTATCAGTACTAAGACATATAATTTTTTTTACTTTATTTTTAACTGCAGATTTAATTACATTATCTGTCCCCAACACATTAGTTAATGTCGCTTCCATTGGAAAAAATTCACAAGAAGGAACTTGTTTTAATGCAGCTGCTTGAAAAACGTAGTCAACTCCTAACATAGCTATATTTAAACTTTCAATATTCCTTATATCTCCAATATAAAACTTGATTTTAGAATTATTTAATTTTACCCTAAGGTCGTGTTGCTTTTTTTCGTCTCTAGAAAAAATTCTTATCTCTTTAATATCTGTATCAATAAACTTTTCTAATACAGCTTTTCCAAATGAACCCGTTCCTCCAGTAATTAATATAGTTTTATTTTTAAACATTTTTTTAATTTAATTTTAACCATTGCGCATTTCCACTTTTCCATTTATCTATTAACAAATCTCTATCTCTTATCGTATCCATGCATTGCCAAAATCCCTCATGAATATAAGCCATTAGTTGCTCATCCTTAACTAATTTCTCCAAGGGCTGTCTTTCTAACATTATTTTATCATTATCAATGTAATCGAAAATTTTAGGACTAAAAACAAAATAACCTCCATTTATCCATCCTGATTGAGCTTGAGGTTTTTCCTGAAATTTAGTCACTAATCCTGAATCCATAAATACTTCTCCAAATTTTACTGGAGGCCTTACTACTGACATCGTAGCTATTTTACCATGCTTTTTATGAAAATCTACTAACTTTTTAATATCTATATTTGATACGCCATCTCCATAAGTTAACATAAACATTTTTTCATTTTCAAGAAAAGATTTTAGTCTCAATAATCTACCACCAGTCATTGTAATTTCCCCAGTATTAATTAAATTAACTTTCCAATCTTCAGTATTATCATTCATAAAATCTAATTTAGAATTTGAAAAATCAATACTAAAGTCGTTCATTTTATTCTTATAATTAATAAAATAGTTTTTAATATAATCTCCTTTATATCCAAGTGCTATGAAAAAATCTTTTACATCATACATATGATATCTTTTCATAATATGCCAAAGAATTGGATAATTTCCAATTTCAACCATAGGTTTAGGTTTTAGAGATGTTTCTTCACTCAATCTAGTACCTAAACCCCCACATAAAATAACTGTTTTCATTTTTTTAAATTTATTTTATAATACCTTTTTTTTGTTCATTAGTGTAAAACCAATTCCAGAATCTATAGGTATTCCTACACCAAGTCAAACACTTAAATTGTCAGTTGTAACACAACAATATTACAAACCCCAAAACCAATTAACATCCAAAATTCTTGTTTATCATCTTATTTCATAATACAAATATAATGCTATTAAAAATAAATAATCTACCTATAATTAAAAGTGCTTTAACATCAAACATATTTATAAAATATAACTTATTTACTAAATTTAAACAGGAATTGAAACGTTTTATCTGCACATCTATTCCAGCTATATTTTTTAGAGTTAGCAAAAGACTTACTTAAAAGTATACTTCTTAATTCAGGTTTAATGAGCATTTTCTCCAACACTTTTTCGATTTCATTGGAACTTTCCGGATTGAAAAATAAACCTGCATTTTCAATAAATTCCGGCATTGGCCTACTTAAAGAACAAGCTATTGGTAAGCCAGATGCCATAGCTTCGATAAGTATATTTGGCATGTTTTCACAAGAGGATGCAAAAATAAATGCATCACTATTATGATAATAATTTACAACTTTGTTAAGTCCTACCTTTTGATTCCATGTGATAAAAATGTTTTCTGAATCTAGTTGTTTTATTTTTTTAGAAAGCATTTTACCAACTTCCCTTTGTCCAACATCACCAACCAATTTCAGCATAATTGGAAATCCATTTTTTCTCAAACGTGCTACTGCTTCTACCACATTAAGCTGATGCTTATAGTGAAAAACAGTAGACACGTATAATAATATAAAAGGATTTTCTTGGCTATAGGTACTAATATGCCTTTGTGCAACCGGTGATTTTTTGAATATTTTGGAAATTCCATGATGAATTACAGCCACATTTTTACTGGTATAATCTACATGTCTTGCTATACTTTCTTTTGCATATTGAGATATAAAAATAAGTCCCTGCGAATTACGAAAAGAGAAACGCTGAACGTAGTAGAGTAAAATAAATTTTAATCGGTACCAAGACAAACCAAATCGTTTTTGTTCTTTCCTGTCGAAGACCAACATGTTCCTTGACATTGTTACGTATGGTCTAAAACCTCCTAAATAAGTTCCAAACGGGCTAAACAATACATCTATCTCATTTATTAGCTGCCTATCTATATAAAAAATTTGCCAGAGTGATCGATAAAACAACCCTTTATTTAACAATGGATGGGATATTTTTACTAGATATTCAGAATCAGGTATGAAATCCAAAAAATCTTGTCGACCAATTATTTTTATTTTAGAAAACCCATGTTTAGAAGGATCAAAGCAAGTAAGAATCTCTTTCAGATGACGCTTTGCTCCTCCTGAACCTACTGATGATGCATCAATACCCAAAATCATTAATAATACCTAATTATTAAAATTATTGTAAAACATATTGTTCGAACCATTTTCCAAAAATAACCAATTTAATCCTATAAGAATCTGACATGTAATTCTTCTTATCTAAACGAAAAAGTCTTATATAAAAATCATACAAATCCGAATTAAATTCTTTTAGGTAATTTGTATAATTTATAAATTGTTTAGCACTGATAGATCGATCAAGCCAAGTATGAATAGGCGGTGTAAATCCCATTTTATTTCTATCAACGATTGCTTTAGGAACAATATCCTTGATAATTTCCCGCATTAATATTTTATTATGATTAAATCCAACTTTCAATTCATTAGGAATGCGTTGTGCAAATTCAACAAAACGATAGTCCAAAAAAGGACTTCTTACTTCAATGGAATTTGCCATTGACGTCCTGTCAACTTTTACAAGAAAATTATCCGGCAATGTATTAGATAAAAGGTCATAGATACGTAAGGCTTCTGATAAATCGTTATCAGCTAAATTTAGTGCCTCGTTTAGTTTTTGAGAAGACCATGCTTTATAAACTTCTGGCTTATAGCGACTATGAGTAAACATTTCACTATAAAAATTTTTTTTATCCTTCAGCGACAAACTTAATAACTCATTAATTTTTCCAACCTTTGTTTCGTTTCTTCCTAAACTTGTTGCTTTCAATAAAAGTTTACGTAAAAAAACTGGAATTTTCATAATTTTTTCAAGCAGAAATCCTGTGTTATAAATAGGATAACCACCAAAAATTTCATCTCCACCATCACCACTTAATACTACTGAAACCTTCTTTTTTGCCATTCCACAAACTGTGTAACTAGGAAAGGAAGAATAATCTGCAAAAGGCTCATCAAAAATGTTTGTATACAATGACCAAGTATCTATGAAATTATCTTCTGTATATATATGATGATTATGTAAAGAATGGAAATAATCTTTTACTAAATGAATATAATGAGACTCGTCAAATTTTTTTTCTTCAAATCCAATAGAAAAAGTATGCAATTTGGTAAGATCTGTAAAATGCTTCATTTCCCCAACAACGGAAGAACTATCCAGTCCTCCACTTAAAAATGCACCAACGGGCACATCACTTCTCATCCGGAGTTTTACGGAATGTTTTATTAGTTCTTTACCCTCTTCAACCAACTGTCCTCTATTATATGATTTTTGTCTTATTGGAAACTGGTAATACGAATATTTCTTACTAATGCGGTTCTCTTGCAGATCATAAATGATATAAGATCCTGCTTCCAATTTAAAAACATGGTTATATATGGTTGCGGGCGCTGGGATATAGCCTAATGAGAAATACAGCTCTACTGCTTCCTGATTAACATTGGTTAAAGTATTAATTTGAAGCTTTTCATGCTTTAAGATACCTTTCAATTCTGAACTGAAAACAAATTTTTCACCTTGTTGAAAATAATAAAATGGCTTTACTCCTAAGCGATCTCTAGAACAAAAAAGGGTTTTTTTTTCAATATCATACAAACAAAAAGCCCACATACCATTAAATTCATTCACGCATTTTTCGCCCCATTCTAGGTATGCCGCCATAATTACTTCTGTATCAGAAGCATTTAAAAAGCAATAACCAAAGCCAATTAATCGTTGTTTTAATTCAATGTAGTTGTATATCTCACCATTGAAAACAATACAAACTTTTCTTCCCGAATAAGAATAAAACATTGGTTGAGAAGCAGCATTACTTAGGTCTATAATAGAAAGACGTGCATGTCCTAAACTGACATTTTCATCTACATATTTAGCCAGCCCATCCGGACCTCGATGAGCTAGTGATTTATTCATCGATTTTATCAAAATTTCATCTTTAAATGAAAATCCATTTATACCACACATAATTGAATAAGTTATAAAGTATTTGCCAATTCTCCCCCTATATGATTAACCCTTAATGATTCAAGTGTATATTTTAATCCTTCTTCAAAATGAACTTTAGGGTTATATCCTATTAATTTCTCCGCCATTTTAATACTTGCCATACTAAATTTAATATCTCCCTTTCTCTCTTCCAAAAATATAGGTTCTATATCAATACCTTCCATTTTGGTTAGTTTTTCCCATATCTGGAGTAAGGTTGTTTGTTTGCCACACGCAATATTAATCACTTCATGCTTCTTTATAGCATCACCTAAAAGCATTCCTTTAATATTAGCCTGTATTGCATTTTCAACATATGTAAAATCTCGTGCAGCAGTTCCATCTCCAAATATTTTAGGGCTTTCTTTTTTCAAAGCAGCCAATGCAAATAGTGGGATAACTGCAGCATATGGATTACTAGGATCCTGATTAGGACCGAAAATATTAAAATACCTAAGCCCTATAGTATGTAAATTATAGGTCTTTGAGAATACTTCCGCATAGAGTTCATTAACAAGTTTAGTTACTGCATATGGAGATAATGGACTTCCTTCAGAACCTTCTACTTTAGGAAAGACTTTACTATCCCCGTAAGTAGAAGATGATGCAGCATATACCATTTTTTTAAGACACTTAGAATCTTTAGCAGCAATAAGCATATTTAGGAATCCGTCGATATTTGCCTTATTGGTAGTGATTGGATCTTTAATAGATCTAGGCACACTTCCCAAAGCCGCCTGATGGCTAATAAAATCAATCTCTTTCACTGCCTCTTTGCATGTTTCAATATCAGATATATCACCTTCCATAAATTCAAACCTCTCTTTATATAGAAAAAATGGTTCTAAGTTAGAGTAACTACCATTCGACAAATTATCAAGTACTCTTACCTTTGACGCATTATGCTTAAGTAAATATTGCACCAAATTTGAGCCAATAAAACCAGCACCTCCAGTGATCAAAAACTTAAAGTCTTCTAAATTTTCTTTATGAAATATTGAATTTCGCATTATAAAATATTTTTCACAAACCGCAATTTATTATTTTAATTGGAAAGATAAATTTATATGATATTTCAGTATTATTCTTTTCTTAATTTGAGTAATTCAATTTTTTTAAATAATGTTACCATCATTAAAATTAAATAGCATTAACTAATAAAGGTTATTTTAATATTTACCTTACTAATATAAATTAAACTATTACAAATTAATTTTCTTATTAGGTGACCTATTGAGATAACGATCAAAAAGTGCAAGAGAGAAAAAAAAGATAGGTAAAATTGATTTTGATGACCAAATTGAATAATGAATATCTGATATAAATATTAACATCATAAAAGGTATAGCAAACTGCAAACTAATTAAATTCATATCACTCGTAGAAATTGTCCCAATCTTAGATAGTCGAATTTCTTTTAAGCTACGAAATATTAAAACATAAATTCCATAAATTAAAGCTATAAAGTAAGGTAAACCAAATTTTGCTAAACTTTCTACAAAGCCAATATCACCACCTTTTTTTAAACCAAAACTAGAAAATCCATCACCTATTAATAAAGAATGAGGGATCATTAAAATGTGATTAAAATACCCCTTAATATTAATAAATATAATCTCTAGGTAACTAATATTTTCTCTTCCTAATGTTCCTAATATAGAATCTGTTTGAGCTATTAAATTATTTGAAATGTAATCAGACATTTTCTGACCTAAAATATAACTTGAAGTCCAAAAAAATATATATAAAAGAAATATTATTATTATACTATTACGAAGAAATATAAATGATATCTTAAATCTAAATAAAGATATACCATTAAATTCTATAAGAAAAATAATTAAAAAAAATGCAACAATAGCAGTGAAATTAAGAGATATCAATAAAAATAAAGCATAAATAATTACAATAAAAAATCGAAAAACTTTTTTATTTATATTACAAAGTGCTAAAGATGCAATTGCCCCAATAACAATCCATGCTCCTGAAATTGAATGTGATTCCAACAATCCATAACTTCTGAACCCCATAGTTATTCTAGCCTCATTCAAATCTCCAGATTCATTATTTGCTCTAATTTGAGAATATTCAAAAGCTCGCTGAGCATAATCAGTAATAATAAATTGAGAAAGTTTAAGATAAGATTCATAAGCAAAATAAACGCCAATAACCAAACTTGAAAAAATTATCATGATCATGACTAATTTTATTTCTTTTTCTGTAGCAAGTTGTCGAAAATAGCAATAAAATAATACCGGAAAAACATAAATAATAAAAACAGAAAAACATTCATATGGAGATATAAGTCCAAAAAAAGTCTGAATTATTGTTTGCGTAAAAACTAGCAACAAATAAATACGAATCATTAAGCCTATATGATTTGATGGCATCATGATTTCTTTAGACAGTCTCATTGTTCTATAACTAGATCCAGTTATCAGAAAAACAAATCCCACAAGAATATATGGTAGTAGAGAAGGGTAAGGGTTTCCAACATATACCTGCAATGGAAATGAAAGTGCCATTGTAATTATAATTAGTCCCCATAAAAACTCCTTTAAATCTGAAAATTTTATTACCATTTTATATACTCTCTTATTAAATATTAATAATCATAATTACGTTTTAATTTTAAATTATTAATCTCTAAAATATATTTTTATGAAGAAAATTATAACATTACTTAATTTTATGTTCAATAAGTAAGTGAAAATAATAATCTAGTAATTTTTTTAATAATAGGGCTAGAAGCATTTAACCAAATTGGGCCATTTACATTCAATCGACCACCCAATCCTTTTTTAAAATTAAAAACCCCCATATTCTCGGAAGGATTAATTCCTCCACAATCAAAATATGATTTACCCTCTGAATGAGTTAACTCTATTAATTTATATAATAATAAATAGTTTGCATATGTTTTTTTTGCTAACTCATCAGATGCCGCCAGGAAATCAAGAACATAATCTTTACAGAAAAAACCTATTCTAATCGCAATCACTTTATTTTCTAATCTAGCTTCTATTATTCTAAAATCATCATTTTTAATTATAAGATCTTTTGATAAATTAATATTAATTGCTGTTTGAAATTTTTTTCTACTCATCAAGTTTATGTAAAATTTTTCCAGATCTCTAAAAGCACGCTTTCTTTCCTCTGGCTTTACAACAGAATGGTAAGTTAATTTAGGATTATTCAAAGCACGTTTGAGATTATGTCTCCAATTTTTACTTAAAGCTTCCCCTTTTAGAGAATTATTAAAACTATCCAGAACATATGTATAACTTTTACTATTCAAAATTGGAGAAAATTTGCACCTTAGTAATCCAAGATCTATATCTTGTGATGATTCAGATTGATGATTGATAAAAAGAATTACATTATTTCTTCCAGTCACATAATCCATCATTATTGACTCAAGTACTTTATAATATATATTAAGGGAAAGTGTTTTTAAGTGAATTCCACCTTGTATAAGTAGTATAGTAAATAACTTGAATTTAATCTTCTTTTGTAACTGGAAGCAAGCCACTAAACTATTTTCTTTTTTATCCCAAACACTTAATCTATAAACACCCCACCCTACTCTTTGTTTATATTCACCCCACGTCCAAGAAGAAAAAACATCTGAAGTATGGAGGTTTAACAAGTGATTTTTCCATTCTTTTTTATCAGAAATTTCTTTAAAAACTAAATTATTATCCATGTTAATTAACGTATATATTTAATTAGAAAACCTTTGACAATTTAAATCTTTTTTTAAATGAATTATATTTTTCTTGTTAATCAATCTTTTTGATTTTTTTTTCCAAATCTGAATATCGTATTGACTGATGAATAGAAATATAAATTCTTTTATGTCTTAAAGCCCACGCATTTGCATAGCTATTATTATCATTAATTACTTCGGGAGCAAGATCTGGCCATGTCAAAACAGGTAGACCTAACTTTCCTTCAAAATAACTATAAACATTCTCTGGGTCTTGAAACCCAATAGTATAAACAGATAGATAAGGACTCCATTCTCGACTTAGCGGTCTTTCAGCAATTGATAGCCTTTTATCAGAATAAAGGAATTTATCAAGATATAATTGATTTTTTTGACATTTTCGGGCTATTGAATTTAGTTCCTTAATGAATACAGGTAAAAGTTTTCTGCTTATTCTACTTTGATTAGGTCCTATAATATTTGATAGTAAATCAACCGAATCGAGTGATTCTAAAAATTTTAGAGAGACTTTATTGAGTCTTTTGATACTAAATTTTTGTAATATTCTTTTAATAAGCCAAATGATAGATTCTTTTTTGGAACTCTTTAAATAATTTGCGGTTTTTATTTCTATCTCTTTTAGTTGAGAAACCCAGCTTTTAGGTAATCCAGTGATAGAGATAATGTTCTCACCAAATTTGGAGGGCCCTGATTTACAAGCCAACAATAATGCGCCATCGGGTAATGGTAAATGTTTATGGGGACTATAAATAACAAAGTCACCCAATGTACCAACACCTTTAATAGGTTTTAATATATGTGCCGCATCTTCAACCAACCATGTTTTGTGAGATTTACAAAAATCATATATTGTTCTAGTATTTGAGGGTTTGCCAAAATAATGAACAAGAAGAAAAATATCGGGGGGATCTATTTGTGCAAGTTCTTTGCATTTATGATTATCCGGAACCATTTTTTCTGTAATTGGATAAAAGATAAGTGTTGCACCCGAAACCCTCAAAGGCGTTAAAGAGTCATTACAAAAATAATCTGGTACCCATACAATACAATTTGATTTATTGAAAGCCTTTTTTCTCCATTTTGAAATTAGTGCTAATGACCATGCAGAACGTGATAACCAGCCTGCAATATCACCTTTTTTTTTCCAGGGCTTAGCTAAATCATTTTCAGAATATTCTCTTTTAAAAAAAGATTGAAATAAATGTTTCCAATCAGGCAAAGGAGCCATTGTAATCATATTTTTATTTTATTTATGCCCGATACCAGGCTTCAAACTGTTTTCTTTTTATAAATATTATAGAACATAATCAATTTATTTTTTTATCCATGGGGCTATCCAGTTTGTCAGCTTTTCTATAAATAATCACGATCGCGAACTTTATTAAAGAATCTATTAAATTGCACAGGAAAATCTGATACATTTATTAAATTGTATCCAAATTAAGTTGGAATTTTTTTTAAGATATTTACGAGTTCTATTATCAAACTCGTTATCCAAATAGTAGTAATCGAATATTTTCAATTACTTATTAAGATAATGATACTTTTGAATTTAGCTTCTTCCCACGTGCAACAAGGTGACCACCATGAAAAATCTCTATATCCACTAAACCACTCTCTTTGCACCATCTTCTAACAGTTGATATAGTTTGTGGATTATCATAAGCAGGGGAATACCAATCATATGTATCCAACAAAGACCATTCAAATTGTTCGGCTGCACTTAAATCATAAATTCCTTTATAATTTTGCACAGGAATAAATCTACTCAAAAATTTTCCAAAGATGGGAATACTTTTCAGGAAGTTTGAGACCTTTAATAAGCCAGGTACAGATTTTTTAACTATTGAAAACAACTTGTCTTTATTCATTCGTTTCGTTATAGGCCTCAATGCATATTTAGGATGAATGAGCGATATTAGTCTCTTCCAATAATAATCAACACAGATATATCCACCAGGTTGTAATAATTTTACAATTGAATCGAAGGATTTCTTTACATCAGGAGTATGTTGTAGGACGCCTAAAGAATATATGTATGGAAAAGAATTCTCTGCAAATGGAAGATCATAAATATCAGCTTGTATTAGAAATAAATTTTCGTTTTCACCAAAGTTGTTATATGCTGCATCTACTGCACTCGAAAAATCGATAGCAACAACTATCGCATTTGTTTGTAGACATATTTCTGTAAATCTGCCCGAACCACAACCCACATCAAGCACATATTTACTTTCCATTTTCTTTGAATTCCACCCAGTCGCTTTCCAAAAACGATCAAAGGTTATTGTTTTTTTCGTAAAACTATCTAGCTGTGTTTTACTAAATTTATTCCATTGCAACCCAAAATTATCAGCATAGTTACTGGGAGGGACGAACCGAGGTATGAAATTCGTAATAGGATACGTGTATACCTTATTTTCTGAAGTCAGTTTACCTTCTTTAATCCTACCTTTAACTTCTTCCAAAATCTCCAGAGAAAGTTTTGATTTTGTTTTTGGGCATCTCAAAATATTTAGATAAGTTTTAATCATATAGTTATTATTAATAAAAATAATTAGTCACATAAACAACAAATGTAATGGGGTTTTCAACTGATTAAACGATCTAATCTTTCTTATTGTACTCTATTGACTTAGAATAATTTGTTTTATAATCAATATATACGTCGACTAACTTTACATCTATAATATATTGCTAATTTATTTTGTTAGCTAGCTTCTATTAAACCCGGTATGTCCTGTTACAAAAACTGTTTTATTTTTATAAATATTAAAGAACGTAATTTGTTTTTTTATAACAGACTGATTCTTTTAAAAAAAGATTGAAATAAATGTTTCCAATAAGGTAAAAGATCTAATGTTATCTTTATACTAAAATTATGATTTGTAAAAGTTTAGAAACTTTTTTCTTTTTGTGTTATATAAAACATCTGCGGCACCTTCCAAAAATGAACCTATTAAATGGTTGGAATACACATAATAATTCAATTTACTATCCTGCTCAGCGGAAGTGTCACGATATATGCCATAATTACCAGCCCTGTTTAAACCACGTATCCCAGAGTAAATATATCTAAACCTAATACGGGCAATATCAATTGCCTGTTGATTAATGCTGTTGATATCTCCAAATGTATAAGCAAAATGCTCAATCTCAATACCAAGCTTTTTTTCAATCAAATCCGCACTATATACGATTTCACTTTTTAATTCTTCCGTATCTGAAATTGTAGATAAACGTGCATGTGATTTTGTATGAGCTCCAATAGTATGACCTTGCTCTAAAAGAGCCGACAGATCATCCCAATTCATATTCTTCCAATGAATGGGTAACTTTTCAAATGACTTTACAAGACAGATTCTATCCTTTATAAATTGTTTTGCTTCCCTTTCATTATAGATGCTAATAAAATCAGAGATACAAAAGAAAATAGCTTTAATACGCATTGGGTTAAGTATCTTTTCCGCTACTATTCTATTGGATAAAAAACCATCGTCAAAAGTAATCAATAGATTTCTTCCTTTGATTTTTTCATGTCCAGAAACCATCGCTGAAAATTGCTCCGGTGTTATAAAATTCCAAGAACGCGATAACCATCTCAATTGTTTTTCAAAACTGTCATAATCATATGGTGCTATATCGTGATAAATTAATACCCTCAATGAATCATTCGAAGCAATACCAAGAAGTTCGATAATATTTTTTGTAATCTTTAACGGATAATAAATCCGTTTTAAAACCTCTGATTTTGATATAATCATATTAAATACTTAAAAAGGATTAAGAAGACGAATGTCAACTGTTTATTGAAATATATTTATTGATTTTATATTTATATCTCACAATTTATTCACTTCAAAACTGGCTTGTCTTGCAAAAAATTTGGTTACAAAAGAATTTCCCCCTAAATAAGCATCTAAACGTCCAAGTTTATTATTTATTCTTCCCGAAAATGTAAAATGAAGGTCAGGGTGAAAGAAATTTTCTGTGTAACGTGATACAACTTTATTTCCAAAAATATTTTCAATATCTCTTAACTGATCATTATTTGCTCTAACAAGATAAAAAGTGTCCTCTACAGTTCCGTTAATATGAAAAGGTTTATTAAAAATTTTATAAATTATTTTATTTAATGGAGTAATATGAAGAGAATAATTTATAAAAAAACCTCTTGGCTTAAGTACTCTATGTGCTTCGTTAACAGCCCTTTTAAAATTTGGAATGTGTTGGAAAGTTTGTGCTGTCCAAATTCCATCAAAGATTCCAATATCTCCTGAAAAAGGCAATGATATTGCATCTGCATGCATCAATAATACCTGTTTACCTACGAGATTTTTTAACACATTCAAAGCATGTATAAGGTTAATTTTGATAAAATCAATTATCAAAACAGTGACATCTGGCCTGGTTTCTGCAAGACGCCTCCAATGCCAGCCCCAACAGCCTCCAATATCCAAAATTATGGCTCCTTTCGGCATCTTTTTTAGAAACAAATCAACTTCAAAATCCATAACCGGAATCGAATGATTATTTGAAATAACATCCAAATAATTATCATATTTAACAGAAAAAACCTGCTCACGAAATTTACGCTCGTCTTCCTGAACTTGATTTTTCATTAGGTTATGGGCTAAGTAAATACCATCAGCCTGCTGTTTTAAACCTTCTTTTTTCATTAAAGACAATAAACTTGAATTCATTTTTTTATTTTAGAATTGTTTTCTCAATTTGCTAATTATATTGTATATCATTCCTAAAGGACGATAAAAAAAACTAAGTATCAATTTTTTAAAAGCAGCACCATTATGACCATCTGCTATTAATTGTTTTATTTCAAGAACATCTAGCATAGGTCGAAAATTATTCCATAATTGTTGTGGATCAGAATTAAAGTTTTGAATTTCAAAAACATGATCATGCAAAAGCTTTTCGAAGTTTTTTCTTTGTCGTAATAATTGTGCTGAATTATTACCATGATGGACGATAAACTCACCCATAACTTTATTTATGAACATAAATCTAGCCCCATAAAAGGCGAGATTTAGCCATAAATCGTAATCTTCAACTCCTATATAATCATTAGATTCATTAAATAACAATTTTTTTTCTTTCAAAAAGGAGTGTTTAATTAAAGTAGCCGAAGGAGATAATCTATTACCTTTAAGTAACAATACTTTGTAAAAATTATTTTCAAATGGCCCATGTAGCAATACTTTGGTAGATTTCGATTTACTGTTAACCATTAATTCATTAGTACTCAGCACTTCAAATCCTTTATTCCTAGAAGAAAAATTCATTGCTGTTTCTAATTTATTTGGATACCATATATCATCGGAATCAAGGAATGCAATCCAATCTCCCTTAGCTTCCAAAATCCCCTTGTTTCGCGATGATGCAATCACACCTTTGTTATGAATTTTGAAAAGATTTATCCTTGTATCATTGAAACCTTTTACAACTTCATCAGTATTGTCAGTTGAATGATTATCTATAATCAACATTTCCCAATTAGTATACGATTGGTCCAGTACTGATTGAATAGCTTTACCTAAAAAATGGGCATAATTATAATTAGGGATAATAACAGATACTAATGAGTTCATACTTTCTTTTATTTCTTATCAGAGGAAAAGTTTGTTTGGCAAAACTGTAATAAATTCAAAATCTCATCTTCCCTATTATTCCCCATAATAAATCCAGTTTCCTCTAATCTA
>Ga0310345_10002528_pt1 | contig 18313 bp, 13 predicted proteins | sample HC15DNA20500_MG_FD_204667 | JGI IMG/M metagenome (GOLD analysis project Ga0310345, IMG submission 204667) | Marine microbial communities from station ALOHA, North Pacific Subtropical Gyre - HC15-DNA-20-500_MG | ecosystem: Environmental > Aquatic > Marine > Oceanic | place: Pacific Ocean: North...
TATTTTGAACGATTTTTTCCGATCTCAATAAAAGAGATTCAGCGGCATAAAGTTCAATTATCATATCTGCGATATTCATTAAAATTTCTTGTTCTTTATCAATATCATTTTTAAAATGTAGAGCAGCTTTTCCTAAAACCATCAAAACAGCTTTTTTTAAATTTCTTATGGTTTCATGATGATGATAAAAAATCGACGAATCATTATCATTATCAAATAAAGGTACAGAAAGTAATTCTTTTGCTACAGACATTGCTTTTGAAGTAATATCTAATTCACCTTTTACTGTTCTTTTTAAAATCATTCCTACTAAAAGCATTCTATTAATTTCACTTGTACCTTCATAAATTCTTGATATTCTAGCATCTCTATAAGCTCTAGCCATTGGAACTTCTTCTGAAAATCCCATTCCTCCATGTATTTGAACTCCTTCATCAACGACAAAGTCAAGTGTCTCAGAACCATATACTTTTGCTATTGCACATTCTATTGCAAATTGTTCTAAAGATTTAATTTCAGATTCAGATTTATCTAAGCCTTGTTCTAGTAATTCTAAAACTTTATTATCAATATCATGACCTGCCCTATAACACAATGCTTCACATGCATATGTTTTAATTGTCATTTTTGCAATTTTATTTTTTATAGCACCAAAAGAAGATATGGGTTTTTTAAATTGAATTCTTTCTTTTGAATACTTAACTGATTTGGTAATTACTGCTCTACATCCACCAAGAACACCTGCCCCAAGTTTTATTCTACCAATATTAAGAATATTTAAAGCAATTTTAAATCCTTCTCCTCTTTTAGATAACAAATTTTCAATAGGAACCTTACAGTCATTAAAAAATATTTGTCTGGTTGAAGACCCTTTAATACCTAATTTTTTTTCTTCTTGATTCATACTGATACCTCCAAATGTTTTTTCAACCAAAAAAGCTGAAAGAAATTCATCTTTATCAATTTTTGCAAAAACGATAAAAAAATCAGCAATACCAGCGTTTGTAATCCACATTTTTTGACCATTAATCAAATAATTTTTACCATCATCTGAAAGTTTTGCTTTAGTTTTAGCAGCATTAGCATCTGAACCTGAATCTGGTTCAGATAGACAATAAGAACCTACCCATTCACCTGAAACTAATTTTGGTAAATATTTCTTTTTTTGTTTTTCGTTACCAAAATAACTTATTGGAAGAGTAGCAATTGCAGTATGGGCTCCATAAGCTGTTGAAAAAGATCCTGTTGAACCTATTACGTCAGCTATTAACATACTTGTGTTGAAACTCATATCAAGTCCTCCATATTTTGAAGGGATACATATTCCTAAAAGACCTAAATCACCTGCTTTTTTGAGACGTGACGCCATTAAACCTTCCTGTTGATTTTCAATAGCTTCTCTATGAGGGTGAATTTCTCTTTTAATAAAATCCTGACAAGCTTCTGCCATCATTTTTTGATCTTCATCAAAATCTTCAATTATGAAGACTTGATCACTAGAAAAATTATCAATTAAAAACTCTCCTCCAATTAATGATTTTTTTATAGTTTCTTTCATTCTTAAATTTATAATAAACGACTATAATAGTAATATTTTGAAAAAATACACTTTAAAAATAAATATTTCAAATTAAATATGTTAATTATAAGTTGAGATTTCTTAAATCAACAGGAACTACTTTAGAAACTCCTTGTTCTGGCATTGTAATCCCATAAATAATATCAGTGTTTATCATGGTTCTTTTATTATGTGTTACAATTATAAATTGAGAATCTTTTGAAAACTTTTTAATTATTCTATTAAACTTATCAATATTTACATCATCAAGAGGAGCATCAACTTCGTCAAAAATACAAAATGGAGCAGGTTTTAGTAAATAAATAGCAAACAATAAAGATGTGGCTGTTAAAGTTTTTTCACCTCCAGATAACTGGTTGATAGAAATAGGTTTTTTCCCTTTAGGTTTTGCTAAAATTTCTATGGAAGATTCTAGTGGATTATTTTCATCTGATAAGATTAAATCGCAATCATCATCTTCAATAAATAAAGATCTAAAAACATTTTTGAAATTATTTTTTATTTTGTGGAAGGATTCTAAAAAAGTTTCTTTAGCTGTTTTGTTAATTTCATCAATTGTTTTTAATAAGTAATCCTTTGCTTCAATCAAATCATTTTTTTCTTTTATAATAAACTCATGTCTTTCTTTCATTTCATTAAATGTTTCGAGAGCTAATGGATTTATTTGACCTATCTTGTCAATTTTTTCTTTAATTTGATTTTTTTTAGACTCAATATTTTCAAAACTATTTTGTTTAAATATATCTTTATCCAATTTAATTTCATCCAATTCTAACTCAAATTCTACAAGAATTCTTTCGCTTACAGAATTTAATTCTAAATCTAAATCATGAATCTGATTTTTATATTCATTAATTAATATTAAATTTTGATTCTTTTTTTCTTGATTTATTCTTATTTCTTTATCAATAATTTCTATTTTATTTCTACTTTCTTGATACTTTGTTTCGTAATTATTTAATTCAATTTCTAATTCTCCTTTTTGGTTATATAGATTAATTAGTAAATCATCCTTATCAGAACTATCAATTTTAGAAAGATTAATTTCATTTTCTGTTTTTAAAAAATCCTTTTCATTTTTTTTAATTCTATCTAGATTAAGTTTATGAGTAGATGACTTATAATCTAACTCATTTTTCAATGAATTTATTTTATTCTTTTTTCTATCATAAATAATTTCTTCACTCGACACATCTTTTGACTTTTTAGTATAAAGTTTATTTAATTTTATAAGTTCTTTATTTTCTTCAGAAAAAGTTTTTTCCAGATTATTAAAATTTATATATATTTCATTTAATTGTTCGTCGAATGAATTTAATTTTTTAATAATTTCAGCAACACTCGCTTTTTCAATTTGAATAAGATTTAGAATTTGATTCTTTTTAGTTTTAATAGATTTTAAATTATAAGTTATAATTCTAAAATTTTCTTTTATCTCATCTAAACTTGAGATTTTTATATGTTTTTTTTTAATGTCTTTTTCGTACTTATCAAATTCTATTTTACTTTTCTTTAATTTGTCACTCAACTTAATTAGATAAGTTTCTTCACTAATAATTTCCTTTTTTATACTTTCTATTGAGAAAGAAGCTCTTGAATTACTTTCTTTATTGAGTTTTATTTTCTTTGATAAATCATCAATTTTTAATTTTAATAGTCTTAATCTTTCTTGTTTAATTTTTTTATTTTCTTCATATTCTCTAATTTTTTCCAATTTATTATTAACCACATTTTGTTTTTTTATTAGTTCTTTTTCTGTTGATATTAAGGAAGATTTTAAAGATTCAAGATTAGCATTATCTTTACCAATATTTGATGACAACCTAACGTCTTCTAATTCGATTTTTTTTAACTTATCTTTAAAAGTATCCAACTTGTTTTCTTTCTCAATAATAGATTTTTTTGCCAAATTAATACTTAGCTTTTTATACTCATCTTTAAGAATATAGTACTTTTCAGTTTGTTTAGATTGTTTTTTTAGTGAGCGTAGATTTTTTTCTATTTCATGAATTAAATCTTCAACTCTTTCTAAATCATTTTCAGTGTAATTAATTTTATTTAATGTTTCTTTTTTCCTTTTTTTAAATTTAGATATACCTGAAGCTTCTTCGAATAAATTAAGTCTAGAATTATCTTTATTATTTAATATATTATCTACCATTGATAATTCTATAATAGCATAGTTATTAGATGCTATACCTGTATCTAAAAATAAATTTGTAATATCTTTCAGTCTACACTTCACATCATTTAAAAGGTATTCACTTTCACCAGACCTAAAGTATTTTCTTGTGATAGATACATTTGAATATTCAGTTGGAATTAAATTTTTTGTATTATCAAATGTGATGCTAACTTCAGCTAAGTTTAATTTCTTTCTTGATTTACTTCCATTGAATATGATATTTTCCATTTTATCGGATCTAAGTAAACTTGTTTTTTGTTCACCCAAAACCCATCTAATTGCATCTACAACATTAGATTTTCCACAACCATTAGGACCAACCACACCTGTAACTCCTTCATTAAAATTTATTATTGTTTTATCACCGAAACTTTTAAAACCTTTTATTTCTACTTTATTTAGCCTCATTATTAATAAAAAGTTACCTTTGAAAAAAACAAATATAATAATTATAATTATGGGATTTGATTTTGAAAATTTATTATATTTATTAGGTCTAATTATATGGATTGCATCATCAATGAGAAGATCTAAAAAAAGTAAAAAAACTTTCCAAAAAGGTGATAGAGATTTAAAAAAAACATCTCAAAAAAATATCCCCAAATCATTTAGTGATCTTGTGAAACAAGTAAAAGAATTAAATAAAAAAGAAGAAAAAATTCTTAAAAAGGAAGTAGAGATAAATACCTACAAATCAGAAGAAATAAATGATTATAATGACGAACTATTAATTAATGATGGTAAAGAACTAAAAAATGAACCAGCAATTGATCAAAAAGAAAGTATAAATAAAGAATTATCTCTAGAAACATCTAATAATAAAGAAACATTAAGTGAAAATGATCTAAATAAACACAAAAAAATAGATCGACTAGCAGGTTATGAAATAAAAGAAAATGTAGAATCTAGCTATCGATTAAATTTAATAGAAGATTTAAATGACAGGGATTTTTTAAAAAAAGGATTTTTATTGAAGGAAATATTAAAAAGAAAATTTTAATAATTTATTTTCTTTTATCTATAGCTACATAATTCAATTGTTTTTTCCCTGTATAAATTTGTCTAGGTCTTCCGAGAGGTTCTTTATTTTCCCTCATCTCTTTCCATTGAGCAATCCATCCTGGCAGTCTACCAAAAGCAAACATAACAGTAAACATTTCAGGTGGAAAACCTAATGCTCTATATATTATACCACTATAAAAATCCACATTAGGATACAACTTTTTCTCCACAAAATACGAATCTTTCAATGCTATTTCTTCAAGTTCTTTTGCTAGGTGTAAAATAGGATCACTAATTCCCAATTTACCCATTACATTATCTGCAGCTTTTTTTATAATTCTAGCTCTAGGATCAAAATTTTTATAAACTCTATGACCAAATCCCATTAAACGAAAGGGGTCATTTTTGTCTTTAGCTTTATTAATATATTTGTTCATATTTGAACCGTCTTTTTTAATTTTTTTTAGCATTTCAATAACAGCTTGATTGGCTCCGCCATGTAATGATCCCCAAAGTGCATTGATTCCAGCAGAGATGGAAGCATAAATACTTGATAATGAAGAGCCTACAATTCTTACTGTTGATGTAGAACAATTTTGTTCATGGTCAGCATGTAAAATTAACAACTTATCTAAAGCATCTGTAACCACAGGATTTACATCATATTCTTCAGTAGGTATTTTAAACATCATTTTAAGAAAATTTCCACAATAATCTAATCTGTTATCAGGGTAAACAATTGGATGACCATACCTTTTCTTAAATGACCACGCTATAAAAGTTGGAAATTTTGCTAAAATTCTAATTATACTTAAATCAACTTTATTTCTTGATCTATTAGGATCTAATGACTCTGGATAAAAAGCAGTTAAACTAGTTATTAGAGATGACATGATTCCCATTGGATGAGCTTTTGAAGGAAAACCTTCAAGAATAGATTTAAAATCCTCATGAACTAACGTATGAATTTTAATTTCATGTTCAAAATTTAGTAATTGTTTTTTAGTCGGTAAATGACCATAAATCAATAAATAACTAACTTCAATAAAAGTAGATTTAGACGCAAGTTCTTCAATAGAATATCCTCTATGTCTTAAAATACCTTTTTCACCATTTAAGTAAGTTATTTTACTTGTAGTGGAACCTGTATTTTTAAAACCTTTATCTAAAGTTATATAGCCTGTTTCTGATCTTAATTTTGAAATATCTATGGCAATTTCATTTTCCGTACCTTCAATAAGAGGTAGTTTAAGTTCTTTACCATTTATCTTAAGATTTGCAAACTTTTTCATGTTATCTTCTAGGATAAAATAATGGTAAATAAAAAATTAATTGTTTCCAAGTATTATTGGTAACCCATCTTTACCACTTCCAATCACTACAACTTTAGTATTAGGTGATTCAGCAAGTTTACTAGTAGCTTCAATACCTCTCATTTTTAATAATGCATCAGTTAAACTATTATTAATGATTTTATTTGCTCTAGCTTCACCTTCTGCAGCAATTCTTTTTCTTTCTGCTTCACTCTGTTCTCTATCAAGTCTAAATTTGTAAGCTAAAGCTTCTTGTTCTTGTTGTAGTTTATTTTCTATAGCATTTTTAATTTGATCCGGAAGAACAATTGATCTTATAAGAAGAGATTTCATAATAATATTATTTCCTGCTTTTGATAAGACAGCACTAGCTAAAGCTTTGACTGAAGTTTCAACGTCTGAACGTTTAGTAGAATATATTTCTTCTGCAGTAAATCTCCCCATAACTTGACGAACGGTAGAACGAAATTCTGGTCTTACTAATCTTCTTAAATAATCTAGTTGAAAAGTTTCATAAATTTCACCAATACTGTCATACATTGGATGAAAACTCATTGTAACTTCGACGTTTATATTAAGTCCATTTTTATCCAGAACGTCAATAGTTTCTTCAACTAAATTATCAGTTATATCAAACTTATATATGTCATTCCAAGGCATTTTATAGTTAAAACCAGGTTGAAGTATATTTTTTTTATCGAGACCGCCTCCAAATTTTCTAAAAATTACAGCTCGTTCTGTAGATTCAACTACAAAAAATACGCTAGAAGCAAATGAAAAAAGGATCGTTAAACCAAATAAAAGTATAATTATTAAAGAGAGAAGTTTATTGTTTTGCATAATTACGTGTGTTTAAATTAATTTTTATTTAACTATTACAAAATAATACTTTTTTTTACCTTTTTGTATTAATAAATATTTTTTATTTAATAACTCTAAATTAGGCATATCTTCTGAATTGTCAATTTTATTCTTATTTATAGTGACAGCACCATTTGCTATCATTCTTCTAGCATCAGATTTAGATGAAAAAATTAGATTACCGGTTAAAGAAGATAATAGATCAAGTGTGTTAGAATTCTCATAATATAATTTTCTTTTTATTGAAATATTAGGTACTGCAGAGGCAATAGATTTTAATTCTAAATCGTTTAATGTTTTTAGTTCATCAAAACTAGAATTACCAAATAAAATTTTTGATGTTTTTATAGCTATAATCAAATCCTTCTCAGAATGTGTTAATATAGTAAGTTCATTAGCTAATTCTTTTTGTAAAATTCTTTCTTGAGGATCTTTTTTACTTCTAATAATAAGTTCTTCAACTTCCTTTTTTTCTTTTAAAGAAAATATTTTAATATATTTTTCAGCATCTTGATCCGAAATATTTATCCAGAATTGGTAAAAATTATATGGACTTGTTTTCTTAGGGTCTAACCAAACATTTCCTTCTTCAGTTTTACCAAATTTTCCACCATCTGATTTAGTTAATAGTGGGGTAGTTAAAGCATATGCGTTTCCACTATCTTTTCTTCTAATTAATTCAGTTCCTAAAACTATATTTCCCCATTGATCAGATCCTCCCATTTGAATTTTTACATTTTTATTTTTCCACAACCAATAAAAATCATAACCCTGTACCAATTGGTATGAAAATTCAGCAAATGAAATACCAGATTCTAATCTGTTTTTGACAGAGTCTTTTGCAAGCATATAATTTATAGTTATGTGTTTGCCTATTTCTCTTAAAAATTTCAATATACTCATTTGATTAAACCATGAATTATTATTTACAATTAATGCCCTATTTTTTGAGTTTGTAAAATTTAAAAATTTTTCAAATTGAATTTTTATTTTATTTTGGTTATTTATTAATATTTTTTCATCTAAAAATTTTCTTTCTTTGGATTTTCCAGAAGGATCACCAACCATTCCAGTTGCACCACCAATTAATACAACTGGCTTATGACCACATTTCTGAAAAAGAGATAAAGTCATAACTTGAACCATATTGCCAATATGTAAAGAATCAGCTGTAGGATCAAAACCTATATATCCAATAGTCATTTCTTTTGATAATTGTTCTTCAGTTCCAGGGGTTACATCATGAATCATACCCCTCCATTTTAACTCTTCAAGAAAGTTTTTCATATTGATGCAAAAATAAATATTACTTTAGAATCTAATAGCTATAATGATAATTTAATAAAATAATAATAATACAATATTATTAAAAACTGCTTAAATTTAACTAGTAATATTTTATGATATCTTCTTATAAGAAAATAACTCGAGATCTAAAAAAAAATATTTTTTCTAATATATATTTTTTGATGGGAGAGGAGTCTTATTTTATTGATAAAATAGTAGATCACTTTGAAACAAACTTTATAGATGAAAAAAATAAATCTTTTAATCAAGAGATTATTTATGGAAAAGATACCGATATAATAACTATCATTAATAGGTGTAGAAGATTTCCTATGATGTCAAACAAACAATTAATAATTATTAAAGAAGCACAAAATCTTGAAATTTTTAGATACAAAAATGAAACAAATCTTAAAATTTTTTTCAACTATCTTATAAATCCATCAAAAGAAACTTATTTAATCTTCTCTTATAAGAATAAAGTACTCGATAAGAGAAAAAGTATATCTAAAAAGATAATTGAAAACAGTATTGTTTTAAACACTGATGATAAAATAAATAAAATTTATGATAATCAATTACCTGAATGGATTAAGAAAGAGGTCGAATCAAATAATTGTTATATTAAAAGCGAAGCAATATATATGCTAACAGAAAACATTGGAAACAATCTATCTAAAATCAATAACGAACTTAATAAAATTTATATAAATAAATCTGATGATAAAACAATCACTGCTAAGGACATTGAAAATTATGTTGGGATTAATAGAGAATATAATCTTTTTGAATTACAAGATGCTCTTGTAAATAAAGATCTTATAAAATCAATAAAAATTATTAAATACTTTGAGTCTAATCCTAAAAAAAATCCAATTCAAAAAATCATCTTATCTTTATTTGCTTTCTTTAGTAAATTACTATTTGTATTATCTTACAAAAGCATTGCTAAAGATAAAATTTCTCAGATACTTAAAATTCATCCCTTTGCTGCAAACTCTTATATAAAAGCATCAAATAATTATAACTTTGATGATGTCAAAAGAATAATAAAATATTTTAAAGAATTGGACTTGATTTCTAAAGGGATAAAATATAATAGTAACAAAGAAGGAATTCTTTTGAAAGAATTAATTTTTAAAATGATATATGTCTAAAATTAGAATCTCTATATTTTATTTTATACTATTCGGTTTAAGTTTTTATTCATATTCACAAAAAACAAATCTGAATAATGAAGTAAAGTTATTTAATAAATCTAAAAATCTTTTCTTAAATAAAAACTATGAAATAGCCTTAATTCAATTTGAAGCATTTAAAGGTAAGTATTCAAATTCTTTATTGTTTTCTGAAGCAGAGTTTTATTCGTATATGTGCCAAATATATACTCATAAGATAAATGATCTTAATAAATTAGAAAATTTTATTAGCAAAAACTTAGATTCTAATAATAGATTATTGTCGGCAGCTTATGGGGAATACCTATTTGATAAAGAATTATTTAATAAGTCTGTAAAATATTTAGTCCTGTCAAAATCTAATAGTTATGATGTATTATATAAAATTGGATATTCCTACTATATACTGGAAGATGAAATTAAAGCTGAAAACTATTTAAAAAAAACCAGGTCTTCTAATTATAAAGACCATTCCAATTATTATTTAGGAATTATTTCAATGAAAAGAAATAAATATTCTCTAGCAGTTAATTATTTTAATAGTGTTAAGATTTTTCAATATGAAGATGCTATAAAGTACTATTTATTAAGCCTTTATTACAATTTAAACGAATTAGATAATATCATTGAATTATCTAAAGTGATTGATGAAAACACATTAAACATTAATCATACATATTATATTATTGGTAGCACTTATTTTATACTTAAAGAATACAATAAAACACTAGAATACTATAAAAAATATAAAAGAACTGATGAAAATATTAACAAAATCAATTTTGAAATTGGATATTCGTATTATAAGATTGAAGAAATTGATTCAGCACTAAATATTTTAAAAGACAATGCTTTATCTGATAATTATTATGGACAATTATCTTCGTATTATCTCGGGGAAATATATTTAAATAAGCAGAATTATAATTTTGCTTCAAACTCATTTTATAGTGCCTATCTTAATAATTTTGATAAAGATTACTCAATAGATGCTTTATTTCAATATTCTAAAATAAATTTTAAAATCAAAAATTATGAAGAGTCACTATCGTCATTAATTTTAATAAAAAATGATTTTCCTGACTATAAAACAGATGAAATAAATTATTTAATAAGTATAAATTATTTGAGAACATCTAATTACAAGAGAGCAATAAAATTCATTGATTCCCTTGATTCAATAGGAGATGGTATTAAAGAGAACTACCAAAAAGTAACATTTCAAAAAGGAGCAGAATTATTCAATTTAGGTGATTTTGATCAATCAATATTGTTTTTCAAAAAATCACTTAAATATAATATAAACAGTAGCATTTACTTAGAATCTTTATTTTGGATAGGAGAATCATTTTTTGTGCAAAAAAAATACAAAGATGCTTATAGCTATTATATTAAACTGTTGAATTGTAATTGTGAGATAGATTATAAATTAAAATTAAACACTATATATTCACTTGCCTATACTTTACATAATAACAAGGAATATGAAAAATCTAAAAATTATTTCAGATCTTATATTAATTTGGGTAACAATGATAATGAAAAAAATAAATTACTAGATGCTCAAATTCGTTTGGCGGATTCACACTATGCAACAAAAAATTATGATGAATCAATTAAGATCTATAAAAAATTAATCAACTCAAAAGTTGATAACAATTATATCAATTATCAAATAGGACTAGCTTATTATGGGAAAAATGATCAAGAAAAGAGCATCAACTATTTTAATAAAGTGATTGAAAATGATTCGTCTACATTAGTTGATGATGCGATTTATAGAATCGGATCTTTTTACTTTGAAAAATCAAATTTTGAAGAATCAATAAGTTTCTTTTCTAAAATTATCAATAATTATAAAAACAGTGAATACATAACTCATTCTTATTTAAGAAGAGCCACCTGTTACTTTAATCTTAAATCATATGAGCAATCAGAGAATGATTATGTCTTCTTGTTAAATAATTTCAAGTCTCAATATATTTATAATGAATCATTATTAGGTATTCAAAAAGTCGTTTCTTTTACTAAAAATTTTACATTACTTAATAATTATTTAGAAAAATATAAAAATTTATACCCCAAAGATGAGACTATAGAATCCATTGAATTTGAAACTATCAAGAATCTGTATTTTACCCAAAATTATGATGAGATTGTTTCTTTATCAGAAAATTTTATAAGCACATATAACGAAAGTGTTTATATTAATGAAGTAACCTACTATTTAGGTGAATCTAATTACAGATTAAAAAAATATAAAGAAGGAATAACTAATTTCCATTATTTGATTAAAATAAATGACAACAAATATTTCACACGTTCAATTAATAGACTTGCAAAAATCAATTTTGAATTGCAATTATATAATGAATCTCTAAATTTCTATAGGCTTCTAAAAAATAATGCAAAAAACAATAGAGAATTGACAGATGCTTTTTTGGGTATACTTTCCAACCATTATAATACAAAATCATATGACTCTGCAATCTTTTACGGAAAAAATCTTTTAAAACTTGAAAAAATCTCTTTTAATATTAGGAACAAAGCAAATCTTCTTATTGGTAAATCTTATTTAGACAAAAATGAAATTAATGATGGTGTAGATTATTTATTATCCACAATAAATCTAGCAAAGGATGTAAGTGGAGCAGAGGCACAATATTTGTTGGCTAATTTATTTTACGAACAAAATCAATTAAATCAGGCACTAGAAACCTTGTATTTGTTAAACGAGAATTTTCCAGAGTTCAATTATTGGCGAAATAAAAGTTATTTATTAATTGCTAAAATTTTTATAAAATCTGAAGAAATATTTCAAGCAAAAGCTACATTAGAATCCTTAATAGATAAAACATCAAACAAAGAAATTAAAGAAGAAGCAGAAGGTATTTTAAATGAGTTAGATTTAAAATAATATAAATGAAAAAAGCATTTTATATAATATTCATTATTTCAATAAATTATCAATTTCTTTTAGCTCAGGAAAAAGTTAAATACGAAGGGGAAATTGAAAGCGCTCAAATCCTAATAGAAAAAAATAAGATTATTTTGCTTCCTGATGTAAAGAAACTAGGAAACGATAGTATAGAAAACACAAAGGAACTTTTAAATCAAAAAGTAAAATTCAATTTAAAGACAGTGAATTCAAAACCTGAAAAACTTATATCGAGTCAATATACTAATGTTTTAATAGAAAAGAAAAACATAGATAAAAATCACAATTCTATCTTATTCCAGTATGGGAATTATAGATCTTTTACATTGAAGTCTTATCATAGTATTGATGTTTTAGAAGATGTAAAACTTAATACCTCGATAGATCATAATTCTAATAAATTAGGTTCATTTAATGATGAGATTAGTGGTTTTTATGACTCTAAAATATTTATAAATTCTGATTATACTTATAATAATATTTACGCTGAGATAAATCTTAATTATACAAGAACAAAAAGTTTTTATTATGGTATACTAAATGACGATCTTTCAGTTTATAAAGACGATATAGCTTTTAGAAATAACTTCTTTCATTATAATATTTTATTAAAAAAAGATGTATATGATAAGTTTTATTATGATATAAGTTTTAATAACACAAATTTCCAAGAGAAATATACCTATGCTGAATATGTATCAACTATTGAAGGTAATATCCAATATGACCTATCTAATAAGTTAAAATCAAATTTAAAAACCATAAATTATTATCGTCATCTTAAAAAAGTAAATCGGCAAATGTTTCCGTCTTCAATTCCTATTATAAAAAATAATTTATTTTTTTTATATACATTAGGTTATGAACTTAATAATTATAACATTGATATAGGATTATTGTACGGTTTGGACACTAAAAATGGTGAATCTGAAATTTATCCAAATGTTAATTTAAACTACAGTAATCCAAAAGGATATTATTTTGAATTCTTTCTAAATGGGGGTGATGATACTAACTTTTATTATAAAAGGTTAGAAGAAAATCCATTTTTTTATGATTTAGACTTTGAATATATTGATCTAGTAGAAAAAATCAGTTATGGTATCAATTTTGGTGCTAAATTTTTAAATAAAAAAGGAAACATAAAACTCAATTATTCAGACAGAAAAATATCTAATTTTTTTGTATACGGTAAATCATCGTATGACAAAATTATATCACATTATGATAAAAATATAACTTATGATGTGTACAGGTATTCACTTCATTATGATTCTGGCAATGTGAATCATAGAAAGATAGAGTTGTATTTTGACTATGAAAAAAACAAATTTATAAACTCTTCAATGATTTTTATTTATAATAATTATTCTCTTAATAATTTTTCACATGCATCTAATAAACCAAAATTTGAAATTTATTATTCAAATGTCACAGAAGTAAATAAGTTTATTATAACTGCTAAACTATTGGCATATATAGATACATATTCAATAGACCTAAATAATAAATCAGAAAAATTAGGAAATTATTTTAGTATTGATTTTGACATAAATTATTCTATTTTTAAAAACAGTAACATTATTATATCAATTAATAATATCCTTGATTCAAAAAATGAAATTTATTATAAATATCGGGATTTAGGATTTAATGCTAAAATAGGATTCATTTATAATTTCAGGTAAAATGAAAAAATTAAATGATTCTTTAGAAGATGATTTTGGATTAAATGACTTAGATCTAAAACAAATAAAAAAATACAAAAAAAATTATAACCAAATAATGTTACTGGTTTTTATAATATCTGTTTTTATACTTTATTTTTTTTATTATAAAATTAGCAATGAAAAAAATGAAATTATAATAGAAAATGTTATAAAAGAAAAAAATAAAACTATTTTAGTTGATACATTAGAAACAAGTATTAAGGAGAAAGAATTAAGTAAAACACCTATATCTATTAAAGAGGCTGAAGTGATTATAATCAGTGAAAGGACTGGAAAATATTTTATTATTTCAGGTAGTTTCAAAGATTACAACCTATCTTTAAAAGAAGCTAATAAATTTTTAGAAAAGGGATTTCAAAGCTCAATAGTTTTACCAGTAAAAAGTAAAAATGATTTTTATAGAGTTGCCATTGATGCGCACATGAATAGAATTGAAGCAATAAATACACTTAATGAATATAAAATTAACTTAAATAATGAATTATGGATTTTAAAATATTAATACTGCAAATTTTTAATGATTCTACGTTTTTAAAAACTTCAAATGAACCCATGACTGTATCAGTATTTGACTTGCTACTTAAAGGAGGATTTATGATGATTCCGATATTTATTTTATTTATTATCTCTATATATATACTTTTTGAAAAAATTTTAGTACTTAAAAAAGAATCAAGAAACACAAAAGGATTTAATAAAGAAATTAAAGAAAGGGTTTCTCAAGGAGATATTAATGGTGCAAAGCTAATTTGTCAAGACACGAACACACCATCTTCAAGAATGATATTAAAAGGCTTAACCAGAATTGATAGGAATTTAAAAAGCATTGAGGCTTCTATTGAAAATGTTGGAAAAATAGAAGTTTATAATTTAGAAAAAAATCTAAGTCTATTAGCAACAATATCAGGGGCAGCACCTATGATGGGATTCTTAGGAACCGTTACTGGAATGATTCAAGCTTTTATATCTATTGCACAAGAAGAGGGAGCTGTAAGTCCTAAACTATTATCGAGCGGAATATATGAAGCAATGATAACTACTGCTTCAGGACTATTTGTGGGTATTATTGCTTATCTATCATATAATTATCTTGTAGCTAAAGTGGAAAAACTTGTTCATAATATGGAATATAGTTCTATAGAATTTTTAGATTTATTACAAGAAAAAAGATGAATATAAAGTCAAAGCATAAGGTTAATCCATTATTTAGTATGTCTTCAATGACAGATATTATTTTTTTATTATTAATATTTTTTATGCTTACAGCATCCTTTATAACACCTTCAGGACTTCCTGTAAACTTACCTTCAAGCAAAAGTTCGTCTATAATTATTCAAAAAATTTCCGTAACCATTACTAAAGAATTAGAATACTTTATTAATGATGAAAAAGTAAGTATAAATAATCTAGAAATGATTCTAAGAAATGAACTTGAAGGTAAAGAAGGATTAATTGTACTTCATTGTGATAAAGATGTTCCTGTTGAAAAATTAGTTGAAGTTGCTGGAATAGCAACCCTTTTAGAGGCAAAAGTAAGTATAGCAACAAAACCTAGAAAATAAAAAATGAATAATCATAAATCATCCAAACAAAACGCTATTTTATTTACTCTAGTATTTAATATATTATTTTTTCTTTCTCTATTTTTTATCATTGCTTGGAAAGAAACCATTCCTCCAATTCCCGAATATGGTATTGAATTAGGTTTTACTGATTTTCAAGAAAATATAGAAAATCAAAGTGAAGAAGATAATGAAAATCAAGTAGAAGAAAATTCAGAAAATGAAGGAGAACAGAGTGAACAAAATATTAATGAATTAGATAATCAAGAAGTGAGAGAGGAAGTAACTGAGAATGATAAAAACATTTTTGATGTAGAAAACATAAATCAAAAAAAAGTTGAAAATTTTGATGGTTTACCAATTAATGAAGAGAAAACAATTCCAGATGAAAATAATAATCCAAATAAAATAAATATTGATGAAAAAAGTACTAATGAAAAAATAAGCACTAAAAAAGTAATTGATTCTCGATCTATTTATACAGAAAGTAGTAATTCTAATTCTGGAGCATCTCTAGATTTACAAGGATGGATGTGGAATTCTTTACCTGACCCAAAAGATCTTAGTAAAGAAAATGGAAAAATTATATTTGAGATAATTGTTGATTTTTATGGTGAAATCATTAATATTAAAACAATAGAGACAACTGTAAATCCTTCAGTTGAAAAAATATACAGAGATGAGGTCCTCAAATTAACATTTAGTCCAATATCTACAAATTATAATCCAGCTGATATTTCAAAAGGAACAATAACTTTTATTATAAAATCTAAATAGTGAATGAATTATAATGAAACAATTAAGTTTCTATATGATCATTTACCTTTTTACCAAAAAATAGGTAATCAAGCCTTTAAAAAAGGTTTAGATAATATTGAAGAACTGTGTAATAAACTTGGAAACCCACAAGATGCGTTTAAAATTGTACATATTGGGGGTACAAATGGAAAAGGTTCTTCCGCACATAGTATAGCTTCAATATGTAAGGAAAACGGTTTAAAAACAGGATTATATACATCTCCTCATTTATTAGATTTTAGAGAAAGAATTAGGGTCGATGGAAAGAAAATAAGTAAATATTATATAACCAACTTTATAAAAAATAATCTTACATTAATTAACAAAATAAATCCTTCATTTTTTGAAGTTACTTTAGCGTTAGCTTTTGGGTATTTCAGAAAACAAAGAATAAAATTAGCCATAATTGAAGTAGGGTTAGGTGGAAGATTAGATTCAACAAATATTGTTAATCCATTAATAACATTAATAACAAATATTGGGTTAGATCATCAAGAGATATTAGGATCATCACTTAGGAAAATTGCGATAGAAAAATCTGGTATTATAAAAAAAAATAGTTTAACAATTATTGGTGAAAAACAAAATGAGCTTGTTGATATTTTTAACAAAAAAGCTTCTCACTTTAATAGTAAATTATTTTATGCTTCTGATATTGTTAAAATTAATAAAAATGAAAAATGGAATAATGAATTTAAAATTCAAATTTTATTATTTAATAAAATTTATACTAACAAAATTGAAGTAAAATCTAATTATTATATTAAAAATATTCCTGGAATAGTTTTAGTCTCATACTACATATTAGAATACTATAAAATAAAATCTTCAAATCCCTTTGTTGGTTTATCAAAAGTTAAAAAAAATACAGGATTAATTGGTAGGTGGGAAATATTATCAAATAAGCCGATGATAATATGCGATATATGTCATAATGTAAACGCCTTTAGAGAAATTCTAATTGAAATTAATAAAATAAAGTTTAATAAGTTATATTTTATTATTGGTGGTGTTAAAACAAAAAATTGGAAAAAAATAACAAGTATTCTTCCAAGTAGATATATATATATTGTTTGTCGACCTAAAAGTCCAAGAGCTATTAAAACTAATTCATTAGCTAAATATCTAAAAAATAACAATTTAAATTATAAAGTTATTGATAATGCTTCTATGTCATTAAATTATGCGAAGTCTCTAGCAAAATCAGACGATCTTATTTTTATAGGGGGAAGTATATTTTTAGTTTCAGAAATATTAAATAGATGGGAAAAAGAAAATTAGAAAAATTTAAGGATAATAAAGCTAGTAAGTTTGTGATTGAAGAAGGAAAAGAGTTATTCAATAAAACAAAAGGTAGATGGAAAAAGATTTTTAATAATTCAAATCCTATTGAAGTAGAATTAGGCTGTGGTTATGGTGAGTATACCATCAATCTAGCTAAAAAATACAATTCTAATAATTATATTGGTATCGATATTAAAGGATCAAGAATTTGGAAAGGATCCAAAAAAGCTGAAGAAGAGAACCTATTAAATGTTATTTTTCTTAGAATAAGAATAGAAAAAGTTCAAGAATTTTTTTCAAAAAATGAATTAAGTAAAATATATATAATTTTTCCTGATCCAAGACCAAAAACTAGAGATATTAATAAACGATTAGTCAGTAAAAAATTTATGTTATCTTATTACTATTTGTTAAAAAAAAATGGAAAAATAATTTTAAAAACTGATAATGATAATTTATTCAATTTTTGTATTGAAACTTTAAAAAAAGATTTTAAATATAAAGACCTGTTATATACAAATAATTTTTATAAATCTAGCTTATTCTTTGAAAGTGAAAATATCCAAACAAATTATGAAAAGAAATATCTTAGTTTG
>Ga0310345_10002529_pt1 | contig 18310 bp, 16 predicted proteins | sample HC15DNA20500_MG_FD_204667 | JGI IMG/M metagenome (GOLD analysis project Ga0310345, IMG submission 204667) | Marine microbial communities from station ALOHA, North Pacific Subtropical Gyre - HC15-DNA-20-500_MG | ecosystem: Environmental > Aquatic > Marine > Oceanic | place: Pacific Ocean: North...
TGGATATGCCACCAATAGGGCGAGCCCTATTCCTTCCCTGTTTGGGCCGAGGAAGACAGTAGCTACCACATAAAGCAGGGCTATAATCAATAGAGCACATAGCGAATACTGTTTCAATGCTTTAAACCTTGAGAGGTTTCCATCTCTATTCGTTCTCACCACTGTTTACATTAAGGGCTTTGTAGAGTCTGTAGAAAGAGGCTCCCGCACCCAGAAATACTCCTGCTGTTGTCATCAAAGTCTCGGCACCTATTCGAACACCAATTATATTGCCAATCCAGCCAAAAAAAGCGGCTGAGACAGCGAAAGTCATCCCATGGCCAAGGAATCTTGCAGAATCAGCTCCCAGATTCCCAGTATAATCGGGTTTCAACCTCATCTCCATATAGTTTATGGACTCCATTCCCAAGCCCCACAACTACCCAATTTCAAGGAAAATTTACGAGTTTGTGAAAAAAAGAGCAAGGCCTGAACAAACCTACTTTAAAGAAAAATAGCAGTCTATTCAACGCTTGACTCGAGGAGTCTATCTCATCACCTTCGCCTAGTGATTTTTTCTTCCCATATAAGTGATTTCACTCATGAAAAGGTATGAATCCCCAAGGATATTCACTAAGTTGGTTTAATGAAATCGTCTACTATAGCACCCACTGATGACCAAGATCTAAAATTACTTGAGCGAGCGGCTAGTGTCACTGAAACACTCAAAGAGGCCGTTGGTAAACAAATAGTTGGCCAGCACGATATCGTTGACGGACTTCTGACTGCATTGCTCGCTAATGGACATGTTTTGTTGGTCGGCGTACCGGGCCTCGCCAAAACTCTCTTGGTATCCACTTTAGCCAAGTCGCTCAGCCTCGATTTTAGCAGAATCCAGTTCACACCCGACTTGATGCCGACTGACATCACAGGTACTGAGGTAATCGAGGAAAATAAAACTACAGGACAACGAGTCTTCCGTTTTGTTAAGGGACCTATTTTCTCAAACATTATACTGGCTGATGAAATCAATCGTACTCCACCCAAAACCCAAGCTGCACTTCTTCAAGCCATGCAAGAGCGTGAAGTCACAGCCGCTGGGAGCACTTACCCTTTGACTTTGCCTTTTTTTGTTCTGGCAACCCAAAACCCAATTGAACAAGAGGGAACCTACCCTCTTCCCGAAGCACAATTAGATCGTTTCATGCTACAGCTTCAAATTGAATACCCCTCTAGCAAAGAAGAAGAAGAAATCGTATTACGTACCACTGGACAAGAAGAACCCAAAATCGATCCGGTTTTGTCTTCGGATGAACTAATGAAACTGCAGCAACTGGTCCGGCGAATACCGGCTGCTCCTTCTTTGATTGCATTCGCTGTTCGTCTCGCTACTTCGACTCGTCCGGGCTTCTCTGGTGAAAAATCAGTGGCTGACAAGTATATAAACTGGGGAGTTGGACCTCGAGCCTCACAATATTTGGTGCTTGGAGCAAAAGCACGAGCAGCGTTTAGGGGAGACCCTATTCCATCTTATGAAGATATCATAGCAGTGGCCCCGGCCATTTTAGAGCACCGATTAGTACTCAACTTCGAAGCCGAAGCAGATGGACGGACGACCAACGACATCATTGCCGAAATTCTAGAGGAAGCAACTAAATGGACCTAGGTCCACTTATTGAAACGCATCATTCATTTTTGTCGAACATATTGATACAGCGATGATCTGGATATTGGTTCTGGTCATTGCTATATCAACAACTTTTTCATCCCTTCTTTCTGCTGCGGAATCAGCTACACTGGCTATTCACCCGTCAAGACTCCGAACCCTGAAGGACGAGGGATTTCGCGGAGCAGCTTCACTCGTTGCTCTTAGAGAGCATCCCGACAAGATAAAATCGTCTATTCTGTTACTGAATACTATCCTCGATGGATTAGTGGTAGGACTGTCAGTCATAATAGGTGCAGTGAGTTCAGGAATAGCAGGTGGATTCACAGGTGTAATAATTGGTACGCTAGTGGTGGCAATCCTATGTGAAATCCTTCCAAGATCCCTAGGTAAAGAAAAGCCGATACGAATCGCCCTGAAAATGGCCAAACCGATGCTTTTCCTTCAGCGAAGAATAGAGTTCTTTGCTACTCCAGTATACTCATTTCTTGTACGTTTCTTAACTGGTAGCAAGGACCAAGAATCGACACAAGAAGAACGCAGTGTCAGAGAATTGACGCAACTGGGTAAGCGGGAAGGATTGGTCGGTGAAGAAGAACACTTGCTAGTCGAGAGAGCTTTTCATCTGGACGAACTGACTGCATGGGACGTCATGACACCTCGAGTCGATATCTTTGCATGGCCCGACTCACTCTCTTTGGAGGATATAATAGGTGAATTGAGCAGGGTCCCTTACTCTCGAGTTCCCGTTTTCGGCAAAACTACGGATGACATTACTGGGATCTTATACATTCGAGAAGCATACCAAACTTACGTCGCCGGAATGACTAACCTTACACTAGCTCAATTGTCTCGTGACCCTTTTTTTGTTCCAGGATCCCTTCCTCTTACCAGTTTACTCAAGCAATTCCAGGGAAGGCGAATACATATGGGAATCATAGCTGACGAATTTGGCGGTACCGACGGCCTGGTCACCTTCGAAGATATTTTGGAAGAATTGGTTGGTGAAATCGAAGACGAAACTGACGTAGCAGAAGTCAGCCTTTCTAGACTGTCCAAGACTGAATTCCTGGCACCGGCAAGTGTCGATTTGCGAGAGATAAATTACGCATTCAATCTTACTCTCCCCCAACTCGATCATCGTTCTCTAAACGGATTTATACTGGCAGAATTTGGGCATGTGCCAACTGCAGGAGAAACTTTTGAAAGTTCAGGAGTCCTAATTGAAATCCTAGAAGCTTCTGAAACTCAGGTCATTCTGACTCGGCTGACAAAACTTTCTCTACAAGACAGAGATCACAACTCCTGACATCAAGGATGATAACTTGGCTCTAATTCTTTCCTTCAATGGCAAAACTCCTCGGATTGCCAAGTCTGCTTTTGTTGCTCCAACTGCAGTAATAGTCGGTGACGTAGAAATTGGAGAAAATGCCAGCGTCTGGTTTGGAGCGGTCATCCGAGGTGACCACCCAGAGAACAACATAGTTGTCGGAGCGGGCACAAGTGTGCAGGAAAATGCTGTGGTCCACGTTGGAAGATCAGCACCGACCTTGATAGGAGAAAACGTAACAGTGGGCCATGGAGCAAAATTCGAAAGTTGCTCTATCGGGGATAGGACCATAATCGGAATGAACGCAGTGATACTGAAAGATGTGACTATAGGATCCGAATGTATAATCGCTGCCAATTCCGTGATCTTGGAAGGCACCGAAATAAGAGATAGAAGTGTCGTAGCAGGAGTTCCTGGAACCCTTAGGAAGGCAGTCGCTGGATCGTCTGCTCAATGGATGCGAGATGGAGGGCAACACTATGTACATCTGTCCAGAGCCTATTTGGCCGAAGGCATCGGCACAGAAGCAATGATTTGCGAACTCTGTGGAGGTCTAGTTTTAGAACGTCACTGCAAGATTGTGTGTCAAGTCTGCGGTTACCAAAGAGACTGCTCAGATCCTTGATTGAATTTTGAATCAGACTATTTATTTGCTAACAGGTACAGCAGTGTAGATCCTGCCATTCCAGCGTTTAAAGACTCCACATCCTGAGACATGGGAATTGATATCCTCGTAGACACCTCTAATGCTCCAGGTCTAATACCTTTGTTTTCGTTTCCTACTAGTAGAGCCCAAGGAGTTTGTGCATGGAATTTAGCGATATCGATCCCTGCCACATCAGCTGCAAGAACTGCCATAGAATGTTCTCGTAGCCAAACTATAGTATCACTCCATGATTCAGAAAAAACATAAGAATGGAAGATGGTACCTGCTGAAGCTCGGACCACCTTGGGGTTCCAAAAATCAACCGTGCCCTCAAGGCTTATAACGGCGGATATGTCAAATGCCTTAGCTGCTCTAATAAGAGTCCCTAGGTTCCCTGGATCCTGAACTCCATCTACAATGAGCATTGTCGATGTTGTTTCGACCTCGAAGCTAGAAAGTTCATTCTTTGGCTCAAAACAGACCATCAAAATTCCCTGGGAATTCTCAGTATCGGAGATTGAATCTAATTCGATGTCACTCACATTTCTGATTTCAATTGGATTTTCATCAATCCTATTTGCCAACTGTTTCCCTTTAGGCGTATTCCAAAGTTTGGGGGACAGTGCACAAAAAGAGATTCTCATACGTGCAGACAACGCTTCATCAACCGTTCGGATTCCTTCTACCAGGACCAAATTTTCTTTGGAACGCCGTCTGGAACGTCTCAATGTAAGAATTAATCGTTTTTCGCTCTTGCTTAGCATAGAATTTCCCGCGAGTGTGTGTAGTTATGGATAACTCAATTCCTGTAGCATTGACAATCGCTGGCAGTGATAGCAGTGGAGGTTCAGGGATTCAGGCTGACCTTAAGACTTTCCAAATGTTTGGGGTCTACGGATGCAGTGCATTGACTTGTGTCACAGCCCAAAACACCCAGGGGGTACTGGATCAACAGTGTCTTTCCGGTGAACTTCTACGACGGCAAATCGAGGCAGTCGTTACAGATATTGAACCTTCTGCCTTCAAAACTGGCATGTTGGGTACAGCAGACCTGATCCAGGTGGTAGCCGACGAGATCCGGGAGAGGCATTTACAGAACTACGTTCTAGATCCAGTGATGGTATCTTCGAGCGGACACTCCCTTCTCGATACCCAGGGTCGCAAATTATTGAGGGACGAACTTATCCCGTTGGCAAAAATTGTCACCCCCAATTTATATGAAGCCCGCACACTAACTGGTCGCGATATTGATAGCCCCGAAGAATTGAAAGCTGCAGGAAAAGAATTCCTTCGAATGGGAGCAGCAGCAGTACTTATGAAGGGAGGACATTTCGAAGATGGTAAAGCAATTGACCTCTTGCTTACCGACCAAATCGAACAATTCTGGTCACGGCCTCTTTTACAAACTACAGCTGGACACGGGACTGGATGCACTTTATCAGCTGCTTTGGCAGCAGAACTAGCAAGAGGAAGAGTTCTCTCTGAGGCCACTGACAGAGCGATCTCTTTTGTGAACCGAGCCCTAGCCACATCTCCGATGTTGGGAAAAGGTTCAAGCCCTATCAATCACTTTGTGGACACAGACCAGAAATTTCACCACTCAGAGTAAAATTGAAGTAAACATCTCCTGGCTGTAACCCACTAGTAGCGACACACCCACCTTGATCGTCGGAGCTCTCAATTTTCCCGACCGACCCAAAAGAAGATTTAGCAATTCAGATTCCGTTACACTATCTTGTGCTAGATTCAGGTCTATTACTTTGCGACCTTTCGCCACATATACCCTCTCAACATCCTCCAATACAGAAAGAGCACTAGATCCTTCGAGTGGCTCCTTAATAGCATTCTGAACCAAACCATCGGAAATATCATGCATTGCAAGAAACTCTTGCGTACGTTTGCAACTGGTTCAACCAGACCTGTGATACCTCCACTTCAACGTCTTTGCCATTTCCACATTCTCACATTTAAACGCCAAGCAATAAGAAAAGCACAACGAGTCAAGAATAAGACAACCTGCATTTACTGGAAACCCTTAGTAATTCTGGAATTCATCAAACAGCTTCTATCTGTTTCCCAACAATAAGCTTAATTTATTAGATATCGAAAACTTATTGCGGAGAGATTAAAGATGGTTCGAATCAAATGGATGTTTCTTCTTGCTGTGCTTACATTAGTTGTGCGAACTCCGTCTTCAGGCCAAGACCTAACCCTCCGATCTGCCTTCTATGACTACAAACTAACCACCGTAGCCGACGGATTGGTTAATCCTTGGTCCATGGCTTTCCTGCCCAACGGGAATATGTTAATCACGGAGCGCCCAGGACGTCTCCGGCTCATACAAAATGGGAATCTGCTTCCCGAACCGGTTGCTGGAGTTCCTGAAGTAGTAGCTCAAGGCCAGGGAGGTTTATTCGATGTACTCCTACACCCCGATTTTGAGAATAATCGGTTGATCTATCTGAGCTTCTCTAAGCCCAAATCTGGCGGCACTCAGTCCACCACAGCTGTCGTCAGAGCTCGCTACGAGAACAACCAACTAACTGGATTAAATGAAATTTTTGAAGCAGTCTCAAGGGGGGGTGGACACTACGGAGGGCGGTTAGCATTCGATGGTAATGGCTATATCTATATCACCGCTGGTGATCGACAAGTACCATCCACCGGCGACCTCCAAGCTCATCCAGCTCAGGATCTCTCCAATCACCACGGTGTTGTTGTCAGACTCCACGACGATGGAAGAATACCGGATGACAATCCCTTCGCAGGTCAATCGGGCACACTTCCTGAAATTTGGAGTTATGGACATAGAAATCCTCAGGGTCTCGCAATTGACAAAAATACTAACGATGTCTGGATCAATGAACACGGCCCCCAAGGAGGCGACGAGTTAAACTTAGTCGCTCCAGGGCTTAACTACGGCTGGCCAGTCATAGGGTATGGAGTCAACTACAGCACTGGCCTAGCTATCCACAAGGGCACCCACGACAAAGACATGAAATCTCCAAATCATTTTTGGATACCGTCTATAGCAACGTCGGGATTGATGATATACACTGGAGACCGCTTCCCCGAGTGGAAGGGCAATATTTTTGTTGGAGGAATGGCTGAGCAGCAATTGGCACGCTTAACACTCCTTGGCCAACAAATCATAGCGGAGGAAACCCTCGTTAGGGCACAAGGAAGAATCCGGGATGTCCGGGAAGGACCAGATGGTTACATCTATCTAGCAATAGACGATAGGGGAGGTGCTCCTACGTCTATTCTCAGGATGGAACCCTTGATAGAAGAAAGACCGCGTTAAAAACTAAAGACGAAATCGGGTATCCTCTTCAAGGGCAATAGTCTGGCAAAAAACCTTCATAGATGATCTGAAGGCTAAGATTGATTCCATGATGCGTTCCTGGTTGGCGGTGAACCCTGTCACTCTGGCATGTTTTTGTGCGAACCCCGTCACTTTGGCCCTATAATCACCAATATTCTTTGGCATGATCATTGCTCTCTAACTAATGCGAAGGCCCACCAAAGTGAGTGTGGGATTCGAACTTCAGGAAATAGTACTTTAAATTATAAGGAGCAGTCATGGGAAAGGTTATAGGTATCGATCTGGGAACGACTAACTCTGTAGTAGCAGTCATGGAAGGTGGTGAGCCAGTAGTAATTCCCAACTCAGAGGGTGGTAGAACAACCCCATCAGTCGTGGCGTTCACTAAAGAAAAAGAACGACTCGTTGGTCAGGTAGCTCGTCGGCAAGCCATCACCAACCCTGAAAATACTATTTTTTCAATCAAGAGATTTATGGGTCGGAAGGGATCAGAGGTCACAGAAGAACAAAAACTTGTTCCCTACACTGTCTCCACTGATCCCAAAGGGCTGGTAGAGGTCACTATACCTAATGGAGACAAAAGTCTTTCACCTCCCGAAATCTCGGCTATGATACTTCAAAAAATGCGCCAGACTGCCGAGGACTACCTAGGAAGCAAGGTTGACCAAGCCGTCCTAACCGTGCCAGCCTACTTTAATGATGCTCAACGGCAAGCCACTAAAGACGCCGGGAAAATTGCTGGGCTAGACGTTCTCCGTATCATTAATGAACCCACAGCGGCTGCCCTAGCATATGGACTGGACAAAGAAGTCGATGAAAAAATTGCAGTATTCGACTTGGGTGGTGGGACTTACGACATCTCAATCTTGGATTTAGGTGATGGAGTGTTCGAGGTCAAATCCACCAATGGAGATACTCACCTGGGTGGTGACGACTTCGATCAGAGAATCATCGATTGGTTAGTGACGGAATTTAAAAAAGACCAGGGTATAGACTTGTCCGAAGATGCTATGGCACTCCAACGGTTAAAGGAAGCAGCTGAAAAAGCCAAGATGGAATTGTCTTCCACTCAGCAAACGGACATTAATCTTCCTTTTATTACCGCCACACAAGATGGTCCAAAACATATGAACTACAGTATGTCTCGTGCTAAATTTGAACAATTAGCTGACGACCTCATTCAAAGAACCATACCTCCGATGGAGAAAGCGCTTAAGGACGCTGGAATGGAAGCTTCGGAAATAGACCAAGTGATCCTTGTCGGTGGTTCGACTCGAATACCTAAGATCCAAGAAATAGTAGAAGGGTTTTTCGGCAAAGAGCCCCACAAAGGAGTCAATCCTGACGAAGTGGTCGGCCTCGGTGCCTGCATACAAGGTGGGGTTTTAGCTGGCGACGTCACTGATGTCCTCCTCCTCGATGTGACACCACTTTCACTTGGAATAGAAACTCTTGGAAGTGTAATGACTACACTCATAACTCGGAACACCACGATCCCAACAGAGAAAACAGAAGTTTTTTCAACCGCAGAGAACAACCAAACAGTTGTAGAAATCCATGTCCTCCAGGGCGAAAGGAGCATGGCCCTCGATAACAAAACGATTGGAAAATTCCAACTGACCGGCATCCCTTCAGCACCCAGAGGAGTGCCTCAAGTTCAAGTGACTTTCGACATTGACGCAAATGGGATCCTACACGTGTCCGCTAAAGATAACGCGACTGGGAAAGAGCAGAAAATTCGTATAGAATCCTCAAGTGGTTTGTCTGATTCAGAAATTGACAAAATGGTCAAAGACGCCGAGGCTCATGCTACTGAAGATGAAGACAAAAGAGAGCAGGTAGATACTCGTAATCAGCTAGACTCACTTGTTTATCAAGCAGAAAAAGACTCTGCAGAATGGGACGATCAGATCTCGGAAGAAACTAAACAAAACCTGGAGGAGGCTTTAGGATCAGCCAAGACTACTCTAAGCAATCCTGAGACCAACTCAAATGATCTGAACGCATCCCGCGACAAGTTGATGCAGGCTTTTAGTACAGCAGGACAGGAAAATTATCAATCACAAGCCGCTTCGGAGGAGGAGGAAGAAGACACACCCGAAGATCACGACGAACATGATGATGACGATGTCGTTGAGGCAGATTACGAAATAGTGGAATAAGACAAATCAAGAAATACCTTGAATTTAATTCTGCGTGACGAGTTACACGGGATGGGGACCATAACATCCCCATTCCGTGTATAACCTAGATTGCTACCAAAGCTACCTTTTAGTTAGGATTCTAATGGGATACACAAGTAATGACTAAATGGCGAGGAATTGACTGATGTACGATCCACTGAAGAATAAATTGAAAATTGCCCTAATTACAGGGTTTAGCTGTCTTTCAGGATTAGGGATAGCATCTGGGATCGGTTGGACTAATGTGCCATCCGGGAATCATCCAATCATCAGTAGCGAACCTCAGATCCCAACTCAAGCTGTACAACCAGCTCTGGATTTGAGTGATGCATTTGTAAACGTTGCTGAAACGGTGACACCCGCAGTGGTCCGAATTGAAGCACGCAAGCAAGTGACTGCCGACCGAAATCAAAATGCGAATCCTTTCTCTAATCCCTTTTTGCGTCGAGAAGAAAACCCTCAACCACAACCTGATCAAGTTGCAGGAGGAAGTGGTTTTATAATTTCGGATGATGGCTACATTCTGACCAACAATCATGTGGTTACTGATGCAACGAGCCTCACGGTATTCCTCCAAGACCGCAGATCATTTCCTGCAACCCTAGTCGGTCGAGATCCATTTACTGATGTTGCAGTCATCAAGATTGAGGCGGAAAACCTGACCAAACTTCATTTTGGAGACTCTGAAAAGCTCCGAGTTGGAGAATGGATAGTAGCTATTGGAAATCCTGGATTCGGAGGCACTAGCAGTCCCCTTGACTACACGGTAACCGTAGGCATAGTTAGTGCCATAGGACGCCCTCTTCAGCTACTCCAAAGAGAACTGGCCCGAGATGAGGAAACCGCAAACAATCGTGGTTTCGCAATAGAAGACTTCATCCAAACAGACGCCGTGATTAATCCTGGCAATTCAGGAGGACCAATGGTCAATCTGAAAGGACAGGTGGTAGGTATCAACTCAGCTATAGCAAGCAGGACGGGCTTCTATCAAGGCTACGGATTTGCGATTCCCATTGATCTCGCCCGTCGCGTAATGGAAGATCTGGTTGACTATGGCGTTGTGCGCCGAGCCTGGCTCGGGGTTGCCATGCGGCCTATCGACGCACTTTCAGCTGAAACTTATGGACTTCCCTCGGTTTCTGGAGTTGAACTAACTTTGATAACAGAAGACGGTCCGGCAGAAGGCTACGGTCTACAGCCTTATGACGTGATCACAGAGGTAGATGATGTTCCTATTGGACGAGTTGGACAACTACAACAAAATATTGCTATGAAAAGGCCTGGAGATGCTATAAGCGTCACAATTTATAGGAATGAACGTCCCAGGAACGTGAGAGTCGTCTTAGGCGAAGCACCATTACAGCCAAGAACAGAGACCGCTGAAGCATCTGGGCCCGTACGTGAAGAACGAATGGATGACAAACTAGGCCTAGCGATTGAAGATATGACCCCGGAAAGTGCCACAACTTTCGGTTATGAGGATATCTCTGGAGCCCTAATCACTCGAGTAGCAATAAACGGTCCGGCAGCCCGACGAGGAGTAAGACCAGGTTGGAAGGTCATAGAAATCAACAGGAAACCAATCCCAGATGCAGAAGAGGCCTATAGCATCCTACAGGACTTAAATGACGGAGAAATAGTCACTCTCCATGTAGCGGCACCGTCCGACAGCCGGCAAATAATACACATCCGAATCCCAGAGTAAACCTAAAGAACAGGGTCAAATCGAGAGAATTATCCCACTTTTGTGGATGCGTGAACTGCTATCCATTCTTGACGCTCTGTTGAAGGTATTTTCTAGCTCAGTTATCTTTCTTGGTTTCCTTGTAGGACAGACCTCGGCAGGTCTTGCGAAAGTGGCGGAACTGGTAGACGCGCAGGATTTAGGATCCTGTGGCTTCGTGCCGTGGGGGTTCGAGTCCCCCCTTTCGCACTGTCACTTATTTTGACGGATAGAAACTAGGGTGCAGACAGATGGAAAATAATGGTTACTAAACAAGACGGGCTAGATCTCTCTATAGATCAAGGTGAAAACTGCAAAAGGACGATGAGAGTCAAAGTACCCTCTCACCGCGTAAACTCGGTGAGGTTAGCTATAGCAGAAAAGTTGGGGTCCAAGTTAAAACTTCCAGGATTCCGTAAAGGGCACGTTCCACTGCACGTGGTAGAGCAGCGCTTTGGTGACACTTTGAATAGGGAAGCCCTAGACGAACTAGTCCAAGCAACTTACACCGAGGCTTTACAGGAAACTGATCTTAATCCAATCTCAGAGGGACAAATCAGTGATGTCAACTACATACCCGGAGAAGAACTCACTTTCTCCGCCTCGTTCGATGTAAAGCCAGAGATGGAGATTTCAAGAGTTGGTGGATTTCAAATCAAACGACCAACTATAAACGTATCGGAATCTCAAATAGAAGAAGTTGTAGAACACCTGCGAAAACAAAACGGCATTTGGATACCTCCCTCTTCAGAAAAACCAGAAAATGGAGATCTGGTGTCGGTCAAAATTGAAAATGCTACTGACAGCGAAAACGAGACCACCCAACCGTATGAGTTCATTCTAGGAAACAACCAGGCTCTGTCGGAGATCGAAGAAGGAATTAAATCGCTTACACCAGGAACATCCGACAGATTCGAGATAGAGTTTCCAGAAGAATTCCCCGACGAAGAACTTAGAGGTAAACTGCAGACTCTTAATATTACCCTAGACTCTCACAAAACACTTGAAATTCCTGACTTAGACGACCAGTTCGCTAACAGTCTTGGCGAATTTCGAGATCTAAAAGAACTTAAAGGTAAGATTGAAACCGATCTCAACAAAGAAGCCGAAGAAAGGAGAGACAACTTAGTGAGGAGCAGGCTACTCGATTCGATAATCGATGCCAACCCTTTTCCAGTACCAGAGTCAATGGTTGATCGTTACGTTCAATCACTTTTAGGAGATCCAAATGAAATTAGTAAAGAAAAGCTACTAGAGGCAATGGAAGAGATCGGGCCACAGGCAACACTAGTTGTGAAAAGAATGCTCCTGGTAGATCGCATCGCTGAAATGGAATCTCTCCAAGGTACGGAAGACGACCTAGAAAAACGCATAGATCAAATTGCTAAACAGAGTGGAGAGGAAGCTCATAAAATCCGATCTAACCTTCAGAAACAAAAACAACTTGATACTTTATTAAGAGAAATTACCGAAAATAAGGTATTCGACTTTCTTATGACTCAGTCAGAAATCAGTGACGAGTAAACTACTGAAAATGAAAAGGGACAAGTGAAGAAATGGCTATTTATCCTCCATATGTTATTGAACGTACCAGCAGAGGTGAAAGAAGCTACGATATTTTTAGCCGACTCCTTATGGACCGGATCATTTTCCTCGGAACTGCGATCGACGACAATGTTGCCAACATAGTCATTGCCCAATTGCTGTTTCTCGAGGCAGAAAACCCCGAAAGAGATGTCTACCTTTACATCAACTCACCCGGTGGTGGAGTCTATGCCGGACTCGCTATTTATGACACTATTCAACACATGAAAGCTCCCGTTTCTACGGTAGCTGTAGGCATAGCAGCATCCATGGGTGCAATCCTGGTCGCCGCTGGAGAAGAAAATAAGAGAAGTGCCCTTCCTAATGCTCGTATCATGATCCACCAACCATCTGGAGGATCTCACGGCACAGCTTCTGACATCGAAATCCAAGCTAAGGAGATCCTGTCGACAAAGGAACGGTTGACCCAGATACTATCTCAGCACACTGGACAGAAATCCGATCAAATCAAAGAAGATATCGACCGTGACCGGTTTATGAGTGCCGAAGAAGCAGTCAGTTATGGATTGATCGATCGGATACTTGAAGGCCCACTAAACATAAGGCCTGAAAACACCAATACTAATGACGACTAAGGTCTTCCGGGTGACAGAAAGGAGTATTAGAAATGTCTGAAAATTCTTCTGGATTACAATGTAGCTTTTGCGGTAAAACCAAAGAAGCTGTGCAACAATTCATCTCCGGTCCTTCCGTCTATATCTGTAATGAATGTGTTACACTCTGTAATGAAATCCTAGGGGAAGAAGAAAAACGAGAAGCTTCAGATTCAGTTTTCCAGAGTCCTATTCCACTAGAGACCAAATCATTTCTCGATGAATACGTAATCGGACAGGAAGCTGCAAAAAAAGCTCTGGCAGTTGCGGTATATAACCATTACCAGAGAATAAACCACAAAGGAAAGTTAGATGACGTCGAAATAGATAAAGCCAATATTCTTTTTGTGGGACCGACAGGAGTCGGAAAAACACTGCTCGCACAAACTCTAGCCAGAATGCTTCAGGTTCCTTTCACGATCGCAGATGCCACTACTCTAACTGAAGCAGGCTATGTCGGAGAAGACGTTGAGAATGTGCTGGTCAGACTGTTACAAGCAGCTGACTACGACGTCGTCGCCTGTGAAAGAGGTATTGTTTACATTGATGAAATAGACAAGATCGCCAGAAAAACCGAGAACATGTCTATTACCAGAGACGTTTCAGGAGAAGGAGTCCAACAAGCTCTCTTGAAAATACTGGAAGGAACTACCGCTTCGATCCCTCCTCAAGGAGGGAGAAAACACCCACAGCAAGAATACATAAAATTGGATACAAAAAATATATTATTCATCTGTGGAGGAGCCTTCGATGGTCTAGACGAGATAATCGAAAATCGTCTTGGGAAAAGACAAATCGGATTCGATAAACCAGAACTGACCAGAGTCAAAGACGCGGTGCTTTCCCAAGCTCAACCAGAGGATCTACAAAAATTCGGGCTGATCCCCGAACTTATCGGACGGCTACCTGTAACCGTACATCTAGAGAACCTAGATGAAGAAGCGTTGGTCAAAATATTATCAGAGCCCAAGAATGCTCTTGTAAAGCAATACACGAAAATGTTTGAACTCGAAGGTATCGGTCTTACTTTTGACAAGGATGCTCTCAGGACAATCGCCAAAAAAAGTAACGACCGTGGTACTGGTGCTAGGGGTCTAAGATCCATCCTGGAAAATTGTATGCAAGAGGTCATGTTTGAAATACCTTCCCGCACTGATATAAGAGAAATAGTCGTGACTTCAGACTCTATAGAGAACGGAGGGTCTCCACTTCTGGTTCTGAATCCACAGAACAAGAAAAAGCAAGCCTGATCACTATTGGGTCCTTCCCCTGATCCAACTTCCAGAGTAGGATAACTTTGTTTGGGCAAGTAGCCCTTTCAATAGACCTATTCTACGAGGATAGCAGTCCTCATTGAGAGCCAAATGAAGAAACTGATCCGTATTGATCAGACACATCTGGTACCTGACCAAATCCCAGTTGTTACTCTAAGGGATTTAGTTTTTTTCCCGAGTTTAGTACAGCCATTAATCATAGGAAGGCCCTTTTCTATAGATGCACTAACAAATGCTTTGAATGATGAAGGGTATCTCTTATTCTTGACCCAAAAAAACAGCGAGGAAGAGAATCCCTTAGCGACTGACTTATACAACATCGGTGTCATTTCAAGAATTCTGGAAACCACTTGGTTGCCCAATGGTAATGCGGAGGTAGTCTTTGAGGGGATCGAAAGAGCCAAATCCGAAAGCCTAGATCAATCCCAAGAATTCCTGATGGCCAAAGTCAAACCTCTACCTTCAAAACCTCTAGAAGGACTGAGCGCAAGCGAGAACACCCTCGTTCAGAAAGTTCACGAACTCTTTGAAGAGTACAACAGTTTAAAACAAGGACATTCCGAACATTCGCTTAAGCCAGTTCTATCCCCAAATGACACCGTACGGAGTGCTCTTCTTATCTCCCACAATCTCTCTCTTAACCTAGGAGAAAAACAAGCTTTACTGGAAGAACAAAAAACCTTGAACTCATATAAAGCCCTCCAGAACATTCTTACAAGCGAAGTCAAATCTTTGAGAGATTTTTCAAGAGCGACAGATGCACAGCACATTAAAAGAAACCCCACGAAAAGAATCGCTAATCAGGAAGACCCTGAAAAAGAAATTCAAAAAGAGATATTCCCTGTAAACGAAGAATGGATGGAGTTAGCAAGTAAAATAGCCCTTGCCTCTTTGCCTCAAAAAATCTCCGAAAGAGCCCGTCGAGAACTAGACCGTTTTAAAAACCTAGGTCCGATGACGCCCGAATCTGCAGTCATACGCAACTACCTAGACTGGCTCCTAGAATTGCCTTGGGCACCCAAAATACTGCAGTCTTCAAGCTTGGAATATGCCGAACAAATCCTGAATGAAGGCCATTTCGGACTGAAAGATTTAAAAGATCGGATCCTGGATCATATTGCCGTCCTATCTCTGGTCGGCGAGCTACGAGGCTCCATAATTTGTTTAGTGGGCCCACCTGGAGTTGGTAAGACTTCCCTCGGAAGCAGTATCGCAACGGCACTAGATCGAGACTTTGTGCGAATCAGTTTAGGGGGAATCCGAGATGAAGCCGAAATACGTGGCCATCGCCGCACGTATGTAGGGTCTTTACCAGGACGTATTTTACAGGGCATGAGAAATAGTGGAAGTACCAATCCTTTATTTCTTTTAGATGAGATCGACAAGCTTTCGACTGATTTCCACGGTGACCCTGGATCCGCCCTTCTCGAAGTCCTTGATCCAGAACAGAACAAAACGTTCACAGACCATTACATGGAACTGGAATACGATCTTTCTGATGTATTTTTTGTTGCAACCGCAAACTCTCTCTCAGGCATTCCAGGCCCTTTACGTGATCGAATGGAAGTCCTACGTCTTCCAGGATACCTTGACACCGAAAAAATGGAAATTGCACAAAGGTTCTTGTGGCCCAAACAAGCAAGACTACATGGACTGCCAAATGATTTCGATCTAACTCTAGAGACAACCCAACAAATAATAAATGATTACACTCGAGAAGCTGGAGTTAGAGAACTCAACCGATGCATTTCTAAGGTGGCCAGGAAGATAGCCAGAAAACTTGTAACAGACGGTAATAAACAACAAGGCAAAGCTATTTTACCCGAAGACCTCGATATCCTTCTAGGTCCAGCAAAACACATCAGGCAAGTATTAGATGAAGGTGATCGAGTGGGGATGGCCAATGGACTCGCTTGGACCGAATCTGGTGGTGAAGTATTGGATGTAGAAGTCGCCCTAGTCCCCGGGACAGGAAAGGTACAACTGACTGGAACACTCGGTGACATCATGAAAGAATCAGCATTTGCAGCTGTAACATACGCTCGCTCAAGAGCAGATCAATTAGCACTAGATCCTCAATTCTACAAAAACTTGGACATCCACATACATTTGCCAGAAGGGGCAACTCCAAAAGATGGACCATCGGCAGGTATCACAATAGCAAGTGCTCTAATCTCAGCTCTGAGTGCCACGCCTTCCTACAGAGACGTAGCAATGACTGGTGAGATCACCTTGCGTGGAAGAGTGCTCGCAGTTGGTGGCCTAACGGAAAAAGCAGTTGCCGCAATGCGTGAGGGTGTAACTAAAGTCATCTTTCCCGCAGCCAATCTATCCGAACTCTCCTTACTACCTCCCGAAGTCCTTGAAGCCAAGATAGATTTCATACCAGTGCGAACCATGGATGAAGTCATTCGGGAGGCACTGGTTCCACTGACAACAACTCGCGCACCCATCCATGAGAATCAACAATCAGAAAACACCCAGCAGGCTCAATGAAATGAAGATTCATGACATTGAATTTTTGGGCAGTTTTTTTAGAATGTCTGAGATCCCCGGAACAACACTGCCTCAGGTTGCGTTCGTGGGACGTTCCAACGTTGGAAAATCTTCTTTGATCAATAGACTTCTTGAACGACAAAACAAGAAAATAGCCCGTGTGTCTGCTACTCCGGGTAAAACACAATCAATGAATTTCTATAAGATTAATGACCTTTTTATCATGGTAGACCTTCCAGGATGGGGATATGCAAAAGCACCAATAAGATTACGTGAAAAATGGGAACAGCTAGTAAAAACTTATATCCAAGATAGTGAAAGATTGATGGGTGTTGTGCACCTAATAGATGCTCGACATCCCCCGACTAAAATAGATTTTCAATTGTTAAATTTCCTAACAATTGAACAAACGCCCAATTTGATTGTACTAACAAAAACAGACAAACTCAGTAAAATAAAACGCAAGCAAGCTCTTCAATTGATAACTAGAGAACTGGAGGTACAAGAAGACCAAATAGTCCTTACCTCTTCTAAAACCGGAACAGGGAGAACAGAACTCATTGAAGCCATTGAAGCTCTCCTTAGACCTTGAGGAATAGTCAACCACTCCATCTTTAGAGCCCGAATTGCCTACAAGATAAGGTTTTTATTTTTCAAATTTCCCCAGGACTCTAACACATGTCAATTATTATAGATATTAGAGCGACAAAGAGAGGAGGAAAGTGTCCAACAGTGCTAAGCTAAGGATTTGGATCGATGCGGATGCAACTCCAAAGGAAGTCAGCACTATAGTGAGCAAAGCCGGAGCTCGCTGTGAAGTAGAGGTTTTGTTTGTATCGAATCATCGAGTCACTCTACCCTCCAATAATCCCTATGTAAGCTTCGTTCCAGTGGGAATAGGAGAAGACGTGGCGGATGATTATATAGTGGACCATGTGCTCAAAGGAGACTTAGTGATTACCGCGGACATTCCTTTGGCGTCTAGAGTCGTCGATAAAGAAGTATTAGTAATAAGCCCGCGAGGCGAAGAGTATAACAAAGAGAACGTCCGAGAACGCCTGTCAATACGCGACTTTATGCACGATCTGAGATCGACAGGAGTCCAAACGGGTGGCCCGAAACCCTACGGAAGCAATGATAAGAAATCGTTTGCAGAGACCTTGGACCGCCTTTTGACAAGAGCCTTATCAAAACAATGAAACCTGCCAATCGTCTGAGTATTACAAATAACCGCCCTTAGGAAATAGCCCGGCGAAGAACAAATTCCCAAGGACGGCGGAATCGGACCGCAAAGCGATCTTCTTCCTTAATACTATCTGAAAATATGCTAAAAGCTGCCGGATGTAAAAGCTTCATCTACATACATATCAAGATACTACATGTCACTATAGCAGGAAATCAAATAAATAGCTTAGATACTGAGATTTTATAAGGGTAAAATGGGGAGGACTAAGGGGATTCTTGGAATGGACAGTTACTTACAAACCATA
>Ga0310345_10002530_pt1 | contig 18300 bp, 12 predicted proteins | sample HC15DNA20500_MG_FD_204667 | JGI IMG/M metagenome (GOLD analysis project Ga0310345, IMG submission 204667) | Marine microbial communities from station ALOHA, North Pacific Subtropical Gyre - HC15-DNA-20-500_MG | ecosystem: Environmental > Aquatic > Marine > Oceanic | place: Pacific Ocean: North...
ATGATTGAATAATGGCAATAAATTCTTCGGCATTCAACGATGCGCCGCCAACTAATCCCCCATCAACATCGGGTTGTGAGAATAAATCTTTTGCATTGGCAGCTTTCACACTTCCACCATACAAAATAGATATGGTTTGAGCAATGTGATGACCATACTTTAATTCAATTTGTTGGCGTATAAAAGCATGCATATCTTGTGCCTGTTGTGTAGTAGCTGTTTTACCGGTTCCAATAGCCCAAATGGGTTCATAGGCAATTACAACTTGTTGCAATTGAGCAGCAGTTAAATGATACAACGATTGTTGTAACTGCTCAGCAACAAATTCTTGCTCTTTTCCTTCCTCTCGAACAGAAAGCGATTCTCCGCAACAAAACAAAGGTTTTAAACCATGGCTTAAACATTGATCTATTTTCTTTGCTAAAACTTCGTTGGTTTCATTAAAATATTCTCTTCTTTCGCTATGTCCAATTATAACGTACTGCACACCAACAGATTGTAACATGATAGCCGAAGTTTCGCCGGTATAGGCTCCGGATGTTTTATCGGAACAATTTTGTGCGGCAACAAATATATTATTATATTCAGCACATTTTTTATCAGCCATTGATATATAAGGAAATGGTACAGCAAAAATAACTTCCTGACCAGGTTTAAGTATTAGTTTGGCATTTAGAATTTTGGATAATAATTGTTCTGCCTCTTCAGCATTTAAGTTCATTTTCCAGTTGGCTGCTGCTATTTGTTTACGCATATTTAACAAAAATTAATTTTGGAATACAATTATGTAAGTTGTTCAAAGATATGCTGTAACACTTTTATTTCCTGATTTGTAATAGAAGAATTTTTAAAGCTTTTCCACTGCTTAATTTCTTTTATAGCTTGTTCTATAGTATATTTTTTTTCAATGCCAAATGAGAAATGTGAAAAATGACGAGGCAATAAACCTGAGCCAAATACATTGCAGGCTATGCCTATAGCTGTAGCTGTATTAATTGAGGCATTAATGGCTACACGGGTATAATCGCCCATTAACACACCACATTTTTGTACAGGTGCACTATATTTTTTCAGGCTATCATTCCAAACAGTAACCTGTTCTCCGCTATTTTTTATATTACTATTGCTGGTGCCCGCACCAATATTACACCACTTACCAATAATACTATCACCCAAATAACCATGATGTGCTTTATTACTACAATCCATTATAATGCTATTTTTTACTTCCCCTCCTATTGTACAATCATTACCTATACATGTTCCACCATAAATTGTTGCTCCCATTTTAACTACTGAATTTTTGCCTACAACAATGGGGCCACGTAAAAAAGAACCTTCCATAATTAAAGCATTATCACCAATGTATATTGGCCCATCAGAAGCATTAAGACTCACATTTTTTACTGTTGCTCCGGAGGCAATATAAATAGCTGCAGCATTTTCAGCATAATTAGAAGAATGGTTGATATTGTTTTGTTGTTCCGAAATAGCGAATTGAAAATCGGCTGCAATAATAGCAGCATTTTTAGCAAGCAAATCAATTGCAGAATTAATACAGATTAACGTTCCATTAAAAGCAATATTTTTTTCAGAGGCACTTTTGGAATATGTATTAAAAAATGCTTTTGCTTCCTGCAAATTCCCTCTATAGGCAATTTTCTCGCTTCCATAAATCAAACCTTGCTGTATTAATAATTGTTGCAGCTGTTTAATTAATTCCTTGTTAGGTAATACATTCGCAGCAATAAAAACAGCTTCGGATTGTGTTAGTGGTTCATATAAAGCAGATAGGTATTCAATTGAATGTATATATACTTTAGTACCCGTTAATTTTACCCATCGCTCCTGTTGTGTATAAATACCATACCGCAAGTCGGCTATAGAATTGTTCACAGAAAAAGGATAAAATTCATCTCTCCATTTTGCATCATCAAATAAAACTATAGGTAAATTCATATATCAATTTAATTCAGTGAGTAGCCTTCTAACATAAACAAACTAATCCATCTTTTTCTGTTTTTGTATAATTCCATATCAATCACCAAATCTTTTCTACTAAGTTCCGTAAAATTTGGAAGCTTATTTCCGTATTTTTTTTCTACTTGTTCTAATTGTTCAATAGCCAAAAAACCTAAACAATACACTGCTGCTAAGGTATAATTAAAAAAACGTTTATTTTTCGGAAGTGCTTTTACTTCAAGCATTGCATTCTTCAAAAGTTGTACTTGATTGTTATACACTGTTTTAATCTCTTCAACTGAAGCGGAATGATTGGCAAAAGTATAAATTCCGGCACGGCTGTCTTTAAATGTATCAAACAAATCATTAATCATTTGAATGATGGTGCCCAATAAATACCAACATTTTTTTTCTGCTTCATTAACTGCAACTTGCAAATAGTAATAGCACATTAAAACGGCATATCCACCTTTGCGATGGGTAATTGACAATAAGGTTTCAATGTCAATATCCGCATTAAATTGTAAAAGAGAATCTTTTTGAGCTGCAAACATGTGCTCAAATAAACTCAAATAATCTTTTTTATTATTAACCCTTGCCAACAAATAACGGTGGATGGATTGAATTAACATCTCATCTGAAGTTTTCGGCATATATGCATCTCCCAAAAAAGTTAGTTTTTCTATTGTTTCTACACTCATTTCTTTGTGATCAAAAAAATCATCGTACATAGAGGCCATTACGAAATAATAAACCAACAAAGTTTGCTCTTCTTTTGAAGTATATCTTTTATGTAACCGGGTGAAAGCATCACAAACTATGGGGTTATAAATTGCAAAGCTTATAATTGATTTTTTTCTAACTTTTTCACTAACAGCATGACAATAGTTTTTTTCAATTTCTGCTATAGTAGTTTGGGCAAAGCGTTTAGCATTACGCCTACTAATGATAAAATGCATAACTATTCTAAAAACTATGGGTAAAGAAGCTATATATGGCCTAAATTTTTTCACCATTTACAAAGAAACTATTATTTAGCATACTATTTATCATTCACAATAACAATGCCTTTTGTTACTTATCAAACAAAACAAGTTTAGTAACTTGCACTTTAATTATAAAACCAAGCACCATGAGTTTAGGCACATTTCACTATCCAATGCCGGCAAATGAACCGGTTTTACAGTATACACCCGGTAGCAAAGAAAGGGAATTACTAAAAAAAGCCATCGCAGAATTAAAGGCACAAACAGCCGATATACCTATGTATATTGGTTCCAAAGAAATAAAAACCAATAAAAAAATAGCTTTACATCCGCCCCACGAAATAAAACATACTTTGGGCTATTTCCATATGGGTGATGAAAAACATGTTCAACAAGCTATTGATGCTGCCTTAGCTGCTAAAAATGACTGGGCAGCTATGCCTTGGGAAGATAGAGCCGCCATATTTTTAAAAGCAGCCGATTTACTGGCCACAAAATATCGTCCTTACATTAATGCGGCTACTATGCTTGGGCAAAGCAAAAATGCCTTTCAGGCTGAAATTGATAGCGCCTGCGAATTGATTGATTTTCTACGTTTTAATGTTCATTATTTAAGTGAAATATATAAACAACAACCCAATAGTGCCCCAGGTATGCATAATCGCATGGAATACCGGCCATTAGAAGGATTTGTGGTAGCAGTTACCCCCTTTAACTTTACTGCTATTAGCGGAAATTTACCTACTTCGGCTGCTATGTGCGGTAACGTTGTAGTATGGAAACCCGCCAATACCCAGGTATTTGCCGCACAAATGTTTATGCAAATACTATTAGAAGCAGGATTACCTCACGGCGTTATTAATTTGATTTATGTAGATGGGCCGGTTTTAGGCAAAATTTGTTTTAATCATCGCGATTTTGCAGGTGTACACTTTACAGGATCAACCGGCGTATTTAACACAATGTGGGAAACAATTGGTAAAAACATGGCGAATTATAAATCCTACCCACGTATTGTTGGTGAAACCGGTGGTAAAGATTTTGTTTTAGTACATAAATCTGCCGATGTTGATGTAGCAGTTACTGCATTATTAAGGGGTGCTTTTGAATATCAGGGACAAAAATGTTCTGCTGCCTCACGTGCTTATATACCATCTAATCTTGCAGAAAAAATAAAGAAGAAGTTGATAGCAGGGGTAAATAGTTTTAAAATGGGAACAGTAGAAGATTTCTCTAATTTTATTAACGCCGTTATTGATGAGAAAAGTTTTGATAAAATCAAAGCATACATTGATGGCGCCAAGCGTTCAAAAAAGGCAAGTGTTTTAGTGGGCGGAGAATGCAGCAAAAAAGAAGGATATTTTATTCATCCTACTATTATATTGGCAGAAGATCCTAAGTATGTTACTTTATGTGAAGAAATTTTTGGCCCTGTACTTACCTTGTATGTATATCCTGCCAATGAATTTGAAGAAGTATTAGAGTTAGTTGATAATACTTCACCCTATGCACTTACCGGTTCAATTATTGCTAAAGACCGCTCTGCCATTGTAATGGCAACAAAACGTTTACGGAATGCTGCCGGTAATTTTTATATAAATGATAAACCCACTGGAGCTGTAGTAGGTCAGCAACCATTTGGTGGCGCCAGAGCAAGTGGTACTAATGATAAAGCCGGTAGTATCTTAAACTTATATCGTTGGTTAAGTGCCAGAACCATTAAAGAAACATTTAACCCTCCTGTAGATTACGGTTACCCATTTATGCAGGAATCATAATATAATCTATCCTTATTTCCATAAGCAGCTTTATAAGGCTGCTTTTTTTTATTTTTATAGCACTAACAATCTTTTTAAAACAGATAAAAAATTGTAACTTTAAGCAATAATATTGCAATATGGAAAATGCCTCTTCAAAAAAATTAAGTGAATTACACCAACAATCTGTTGAAGCAGTTAAGGATATTTTGAAAGAAAAAAAAGATAAACTTTCTAACGAACAACATGCTGCTTTGCATGATGCTCATAATGAATGGCAAGTTGCTTGGAATAAATTGTTAAATGCCCTAATGGTAATTGACAAACTGGAAATATAAATTCCCTAACCATTATCCAGATTTCCGCCTCCATTGCCATTATCTGGTTTGTCTTTATCATCTTTTTTAAATTCTAACTTTCCAAACTTCCAGGTAAAGTTCAAACCAAAGGAACGGAATGGAATTTGTCGTAAGTTATTAGTAGTAAAGTTAGGGCCGGTTAAAATGGTTCGCATATTCACATATTCATTAAATGGATTTACCGCCGTTAAAGCTAAACTTCCATTTTTATTCCAAAACTGTTTGCGAATAGCTAAGCTATAAGTAGTAAATGAAGGATAACGACCCTGTACTTCATTTCTTGCTGAACGGAAATTACCAAAGGCCTCTGCCGCTAAATCTTTTTTAAATTGATAACTGGCATTCAAATTAATATGATAATTAAAACTGCTAGCATTATATCCTGGATCTAGCTGATTGATTTGTTCGCGATAATAGAAGAACATATTGGTACGTAAATTGAGCGCATTTGACACATCAATACTGGCAAATAAATTCATACCCATGTTGCGTTCAATACCAATATTTTGCCGAGTACTTACAGATACATTGGTAAATGTTGAGTCCCCAACTAAATAAGTTGGGTAATAATAAACATAAGGCTGAATATCATGATTAGAATTTCTGTAAAATGCAGCTACCATGAAAGAACCAACGTTGTTAATTTGTTTATTATAAGCTAATTCATACCGATTGCCAATTTGGGGTTGTAAATAGGGGTTTCCGGTAGTAATATTTTTCGGGTCGCTGGTATTCACAAATGGATTCAAATCTTGATAACTAGGTCTTTCAATCCGCTTTGAATAACTTAACTTTAGTGTGGAGTTACCGGATAATTTTCTAATGAAATAGAAACTGGGAACAAAAGTGTTATATCCCGGTGTTTTAACTTGTGTTGTTGCATTAGAATAATAGTCGTTAATTTCAGTTCGTTCATAACGACCACCCACTTGCGCATCAAACAAAGTTCCAACCGGGAAGCTTAATTCACTATACACTGCATAAACCTGTTGATGATAATCTAAATAATTAGATTGAGAGGAATCATAATAATAAGCCTCGGTGTATGGGTTTAAAGAATGAATAGTGGCTGTACTATGTATATCTGTTAGCGTAATTCTGCTACCGGCACCAAACTTTATTTTAGAGGTAAATGGTTGAGTATAATCAATGGTCATTACATGAACATTGTTCGTGCCAGGATTATCATTTTGCGTTCCAAAAAACTTAGTTTCAGATGGCACATAGTATTGTTCACTGTTTGAATAACCGTGATTAGTACCAAAACTAGAATTCAATGCAATATCTAATTCCTGATCAGGTTTTGAAAATTTACGCTTATAATTCAGATTTGCATCAATATTATGAAAATGAAATCCTCCATTTGAATTGCTCAGAGAGGCTATATTGGATAATAAGTTACCTCCATTTAACATATCGGTGGTAATTTGTGTTTGATTAACATAGCCTGTTCCGGCATAACCAAATAAGTTGTAGTTTACCCCACCGGTTAAATTATTTAATGAATCTAAATTCCAATCAAATCCTAAACCTGATTGCATACCATGCCGAGTAAATCGTGAAGCACCATTTTGCAAAAGCTGAACATTGGTTTTAGCAGTTGTATCAATTGAATTTCTATCTACTGAATTAGGTGTGGTTGAACGCAACCGGGTTCCACCACTTATAAATGCATTTACACCGAATTTATTTTTGCGAGCAGTAATATTAAATGAACCATTTTGTAATAAACTTCCGGCAGTTAGTGATAAATTCCCATTTACTCCTTTCGATTGATTATCCTTCAATATAATATTGATAATACCCCCCAAACCGGATGCATCATATTTTGCTCCCGGATTGGTTATTACTTCAATACTTTTTATTTGGCTGGCCGGAATAGCCTGCAATACATCGGAAATATTATTGCCAAATGCTGTTGAAGGGCGACCATTAATTAAAAATTGAATACTGGAGCTACCCGCTAATTGAACGTTCCCATCTACATCTACTGAAACCATTGGCACTTTCTTCAATAAATCGGTTGCTACACCACTTTGTGACGTTAAATCTTTTTCTGCATTAAAAACCATTTTGTCAATTTTATTCTCAATTAATGGTTTTTTAGCACTAACGGTAACGTCTTGTAGTACATTTTCCTGCTTAACCAATGCAATAGTTGGTAATTGAACCGGTGCGTTTTTTTGCACGATTACTGTACTAATGGTATAGTCTTTATAACCTAATGACTGAATTTTAAAAATATAATTACCGGGAGTTAACCCCTTTATAACGAAAGAACCCGTAGCGTCAGTAATGGTTCCATTTACCGTATTTTTAGTGTTTTTATTGAGAACGGTAACAGTAGCATATTCAATAGGTTGTTTTGTAGCAGCGTCAATAACTTTGCCTGAAACATTATTGTTTGAATTATCGTTAAATGCATTTGCTTGAAAAAAAGAAAATATCAATATGAAAATTGTTAGTAATTTTTTGAGCATTATGTTACTAATTTGGTTTGCTTAAGAAATTGCAAAATTACTTTGCTATTTTGTAGCAAATCTGTTTTAATTGGAGTTGCATTGTTAAAATGGATGAATGGTATTATTTATTTGATGTTTATCAATTACCAGTATTTACAACATAAAAAAAGCCACTTTAGTTATTAAAAGTGGCCTTAAATTAAAAAGTTAATTAAGTAAATTTTAAGCAGACTCTTTTTTCTTCTTAGCGGTTTTAGGTGTTAACATTAAAAACATTCGTTTACCCTCCAATTTAGGTAAGCTTTCAGGCTGGCTTATTTCTGCTAAACGTTCTGCAAATTTTAAAAGAATTAATTCCCCACGCTCTTTAAATTGAATAGCTCTTCCTTTAAATTGAACATATGCTTTTACTTTATTGCCGTCTTGCAAAAACTTTTCTGCATGTTTCGATTTAAAATCAAAGTCATGATCGTCAGTGCCGGGTGTAAAGCGAATTTCTTTTACCTCGCTTTGCTTGGCATTGGCTTTCATTTCTTTTTCTTTCTTCTTTTTTTCGTATAAAAACTTCTTATAATCAATTACTTTACAAACCGGAGGGTCTGCATTCGGTGAAATTTCTACTAAATCTAGTTCTTGTTCGGCTGCAATTTTTAATGCTTCTTGTAAGGGATAAATACCAACGGTTACATTGTCGCCTACTAATCGTACTTGTGAGGCCCTGATTCTTTCATTAATGCGATGCTCTGCTTCTTGATTTCTTTGAAAACGCGGATTCATTCTTCCTCCATTTCCGCTATTGTTACTTCTTGTTGATAATGCCATTAAAAATGGGTTTGATTTTAAATTTTTTTGTAAAAATAATGATTAAAAATTGCTAAGCAAGCTATTTCCGTGCCATAATTTCTTCAACAATGTTGTGAACAAAGTTATCAATTGAAATACTTCCGGTATCTCCAACTCCTTGCCTACGAACAGAAAGTTGCTGTTCATTCATTTCTTTTTCACCAACAATTAGCATATATGGAATACGCATCATTTCAGCTTCACGAATTTTTTTGCCAATTTTTTCATTTCTATCATCAACCGTAACTCTTACACGCTTTGCTTTTAGCTTTAATGCAACTTCATTGGCATACTCGGCAAACTTATCACTAATAGGCAAAATTATTACCTGTTGAGGCGCTAACCATACCGGAAATTTTCCGGCATAATGCTCCAGTAAAAATCCAATAAACCTTTCATGTGTTCCTAATGGGGCTCTATGTATAATTAATGGAATATCTGTATCATTATTGGGTGTAATATATGAAAGTGAGAATTTTCTGCCCGAATTAAAGTCAACTTGATTGGTTGCAAGTGTAAATTCTCTTCCAATGGCACTCCAAATTTGAACATCTATTTTGGGGCCATAGAAGGCGGCTTCATCAGGCACTTCAATAAATGGTGTGTTGGTGTCCTGTAATACTTTTCGAACCATGTCTTCTGTTTCCAACCAAAGCTTTGGTTCATTTACATATTTTTGGCCTAATTTAGCAGGATCATGCAATGACAAACGCATTACATATTTATCAATTCCAAATAGTTTAAAATATTTTAAATACATATTGTTCACGGCTTTAAACTCTTCCGCAAACTGTTCTTTGGTACAATAAATATGCGCATCATTCATATGTAAACAACGTACACGCATTAAACCAAACAATTCACCACTTTGCTCATATCGATAACAAGTTCCATATTCTGCAATACGATAGGGTAAATCGCGATAACTTTTAGGTTCTGCCGCATAAATTTTATGGTGATGCGGACAATTCATAGCTTTCAAATAGTACTTCTCTCCATCCATTTCCATAGGTGGAAACATACTATCGGCGTAATAAGGTAAATGCCCACTGGTTAAATACATGCTTTCTTTTGCAATATGCGGAGTTACAACTCTTTTATACCCGGCATCTTCTTCAGTTTCTTTAGCCAATTTTTCTAATTCTTCAATAATAATGGTTCCATTAGGCATCCACAAGGGTAAACCCGGACCCACATCATCGTCCATAGTAAAAATGCTTAGTTCTTTACCTAATTTTCTATGATCGCGTTTTTTTGCCTCTTCCAGCATGGTTAAATAGGCATCTAATTCCTTTTGGTTAGGGAAAGTAATACCATATACCCTAGTAAGTTGTTTGTTGTGCTCATCACCTTTCCAATAAGCACCGGCAATATTGGTTAGTTTAATGGCTTTAATAAAACTTGTATTGGGAATATGGGGCCCGCGACACAAATCGGTAAAATTTCCTTGTGTATAAAAAGTAATTTCACCATCGTTTAAGTTTTGAAGTAAATCCAACTTATACTCATCTCCTTTTTCAGTAAAATAAGTAACTGCTTCTTGTTTGGGTATAGCTTTCCGAATATAAACATTACCCTGTTTGGCCAATTCATTCATCTTCTTTTCCAAAGCCTGTAAATCCTCTTCTGACATTTTTCTATCACCTAAATCCATATCATAATAAAACCCATTATCAATTGCTGGACCAACCCAAAATTTTACTCCCGGAAACATGGTTTCAACAGCTTCGGCCATTAAGTGTGCAGATGAATGCCAAAGCGTTTTTTTACCCTCTTCATCGTCCCATGTAAGTAATTGTAGCGTAGCATTTTCTTCAATGGGGCGAGTTGCATCTATAACTACACCGTTCACTTTTGCGGCCAAAACTTTTTTAGCTAATCCTTCACTAATTGATTTAGCAATTTCTAATGAAGTAGTGCCTTTCGGGAAAGAACGTACGGCACCATCTGGAAAACGAATTTCTATCATATTTAATTTTAAATGTATTTTTTGCGAAGAACAAAGGTAACAAATTGCATGCAGAGATTTTTTTTTGCTTTAATTTACCTAAAAAAACTTAACGGTTTGTTATATCATTATGGAGTTAAAGAAGCTTAGTTTTGTGCATATGTACCGTTTTGTTGTATTATTTATTGCTGCCTGTTTAAGTATTATTGCCTTACCTGCACAAAATTTAACGGGCATTTGGCGTGGATTTTTTATACAAAAAAATTACAATCCATTCTCAGGGCAATTTGTTGAGGATCGATATAAATATGAAGTTCAAATTAATGAATTACCTAATAAGTCTTTAGAAGGGGTCACCTATTCTTACAAAACAACCGTTTTTTACGGAAAAGCTGCTTTTAAAGGAATATTTACTCCATCTACAAAAAATATCATTATTAAAGAAACGAAAATGCTGGAAATTAAAGCCAGCGATTTAAGTGTTCCTTGTTTAATGACCTGTTATTTAGATTACAGCAAGGATGGTAAACAACAAATTTTAAGTGGCACATTTTCAAGCATAGGTGAAAAAGATAAAAACGACTGTGGTAGTGGAACTGTTTATTTAATGAGGGTTTCCGAATCTGACTTCGAACCGGCACCATTTTTAAAACAAACTCCACTAGTTAAACAAAATAATACTTCAGATTTGCCTATTGGAGATGCGAAAGATATTAAAAATAAAAACATACAAAAAATTCAACAAGCATTAGGTCTAACTCCCGATGGAAAATGGGGGCCAAAAAGTAAAGCTGAATTGCTGAAGAGAATTCCCAATGTTTCTCCTAATCCTGATTTTACAAATCAACAACAAATTCAGCAACTATTACAACGTATCAATGCAGCCACAGTAACAACTGAAAATCCAACAAAAAATAACACCGGCAGTATTCCTGATGAAACAGTACTAAATAACATAAAAAAATTACAAAAAGCTTTATCCATTACTCCCGACGGAAAATGGGGTACTAAAAGTAAAGCTGCCTTGTTAAGCAAATTGCCCCAATTTAAGGGAGATTTGAATTTTGCTAATACTACCACAATTAATTCAATTGTTCAACAAATAGAAAACACCAATAAAGCTAATTCGCAAAATCAACCACGCCAATCAGACTTGGCCATTCAACCCAGGCAAAACGAATTAAAATTAAATTTAATTGATACCACCAACCCCGAACATAAAAATGAAATGAAATTACCACCGCCTGCGGAACTAACTACTAGAAAGAACAAATTAGTAAAAGAAATTTTTGTAAATGCTGCAGAAGTTAAAATTGATTTTTATGATAACGGGGTGATTGATAATGATACGATAACTGTTTTTGACAACAATAAACTGGTAATTAATCATGCCCGTTTAAGTGAAAAACCCATTACTATCAATTTTCATTTATCAACTGAAGCTCCTACTCACGAAATTATTACCTACGCTAACAACTTGGGCGATGTACCTCCCAACACGGCATTAATGGTGATTACTGCAGGCAACGAGCGACATGAAATATTCATTACTTCCGATGAAAGTAACAATGCTAAAGTAATTATAACCTATAAACCCAAAACGGTGCACGTACAACGTTATTAAACTAACAATAAATTTTATTGGTTAAATTTTAAAGAATCAACCAAAGTACCACAAACAGTTTTACTACCTGGTAAATAAGGATTTTGAATCGTTGTTGAATTACTTAACCAATCTGCTCCTGCATTGTTAAATACTTTATCACAATGAAAATGATAAACTGTTGCTTTACTGTACTGAACCGTTCTAACAAGATCATACAAAGCTTGACTAATTGTAGCAAAATCTTTTAATTTTTCTTGCAAAGTGGTTTCTGCCATCAATCCCTTTAAATCGGCCTGTATACCTACAACATTTTCTTTAGCAGTTTCAATAATAATAGAATCTGCTTTTAATAAATTAAATGGCAAACTATCTATTGTTGATATCATGTTTTCAGCAGCAGTATTTGCAGTGCTTAATTGCTGATTGAAAAGAGCATTTGATATGGTATAATAGTGCTGAAGAAAAATGGTAAAAGTTGAATCAAATTGAGTTTGGTGTTTTGAAACCATTAAAGGGGTATCAATGTTGGGAGAAACTTCATTTTTTTTATCGTTTTGATTGCAGGCTACAAGCCCAACTAAAAGCATTACACTTAAACAGCTATTAACTATTACTTTGCACATAATCATACTTTATTTAAAGGTTCTAATCAAATGTAGGAAAATCAAAGCATACACAATACATAAAATAATTATAATATATTAAATTCACATTCGCTACATTCCTACCCTAAGTTTATCTTTGCTGAAATTATACTGTTATAAAATGCTGATAGGTTTACAAAATGTAACATTTGAATTTGGTTCAAGAATAATTGTAGAAGATGCCACCTGGCACATACAACCCGGCGATAGAGTTGGATTAATTGGCTATAATGGCACGGGCAAATCAACACTATTAAAAGTATTAGTTGGCGAATATACACCTGCAAAAGGCGTGGTTGAAAAAGGGAAAGATACCACCATTGGTTATTTACATCAAGACTTATTAAGTTTTGATACAAATGATTCTATTTTAGAAGTCGCTATGGGGGCATTCGAAAAAGTAAAACAACTGGAAAAAGAAATTGAAGCTATTTCAAAACAATTAGAAACAACGGAAACGGAAGCATTACTAATGGAATATACCCATAAACTGCAAGAGTTAGAAGAAGCAGGAGGATATACTATTCATCATAAAACAGAAGAAGTATTACAAGGTCTTGGTTTTCAAAATTCCGATTTGCAAAAACCTTATAAACAATTTAGTGGTGGTTGGAGAATGCGTGTTTTATTAGCTAAAATGATTTTACAACAACCAGATGTTTTATTATTAGATGAACCTACTAACCACCTTGACTTACCTTCTATAGAGTGGTTAGAAAAATATTTAAAACATTACCATGGCAGTGTTGTAATTGTTAGCCATGACAAATATTTTTTGAATAAAATGGTGAATAAGATTGTGGAGTTGTACCAACAGCAGCTTCACATTTATGCGGGCAACTTTGATTATTATGAAAAAGAAAAAGAACTACGCATAGAACTGCAGCAAAAAGCATACGAAAATCAACAAGATTATATTCGACAACAAGAACGTTTTATTGAACGTTTTCGATCTAAAGCTACCAAAGCAGCAGCTGCACAAAGCGCCATAAAAAGATTGGAAAAAATAGACCGTTTAGAAAATGTAAACATAGAAAGACCTAATATTAAAATTAATTTCCAAATCGAAAAACAACCCGGTAAAATTATTTGTGAACTTAAAAACATTCATAAAAGCTTTGGCAATATAACGGTATTAAATAATGCCAATGCAGAAATTGAAAGAGGAGATAAAATTGCTTTAATCGGCGCTAACGGAAAGGGAAAATCTACTTTACTTAGAATTATTGCAGGAACTGAAAACCAAGAAGGCACTAGAATTTGGGGACACAATGTTCAGGAAAGTTTTTATGCTCAACATCAATTGGAAGCATTAAACTTAAACAATACTATTTTAGAAGAAATGCAATCCTGCGGTAGTAATAAAACAGACTTAGAATTGCGCAGTTTATTGGGTTGCTTCTTATTTAGCGGTGATGATATTGATAAAAAAATTCGGTTGTTAAGTGGAGGTGAAAAAGCACGAGTGGCATTAGCCAAAGTAATTGTAAGTAGAAGTAATTTTTTAATTTTAGATGAACCTACCAACCATTTAGACATGCACTCGGTTGAACTATTGGCAGAAGCCTTAAATAAGTATGAAGGAAGCTATTTGTTAGTAAGTCACGACCGTTTCTTTATTGATAAAACTGCCAATAAAATTTGGGAAATTGTTGATCAGCAAATAAAGGAATTTAAAGGCCCTTATCGTGAATGGTTGGAATGGAATGAGCGCTTTGCTAAACAGCAAAATTCAGCTAATAATTCAGCACAAGAACCCATAAAAAAGGCTTCATTAAAACCAGACAATAACGAACAGAAAAAAAGGAATATTACTAGTGCACAAAAAAAGGAATATACCCAAACTCAAAAAAAGTTTCAACAAACTGAAGCCTTATTGGAACATTTAAATGAACAAAAGTTGGAACTGGAAATGTCATTGGCACATCCTAATATTTATAAGGAACCTCAAAAAATGGCTGAATTAGAGAAAACGTACCTAACGGTTGTACAAAAATGGAATGAAGCCCAAGCTAACTATGAAAGTTTATTTGAAAAATTGATGGAATTAGAAAGTTAATATCCCGGCATTGCAAATTCCAAAACAATTTTATACTGTTGTTTTGAAATACCAGCATATTGGTTTGTTTTAACCAGCTGCATGGTAACACAAGGAGCATTTTCTTTATCAATGTCTGAAAATTTTACAAAAGTTACCTTAGGTTCATTACTGGTACGGGTTCTTTGTAAAAAATAAACATAACCATTGCCTATTGCGGCTTTAACATTATCAAAAGCTGCTTGATATTCATTGATTGCATCTGCTAAGCCATCAAATCCTGTCTTTGAGTAGCTATAAAATATAGTGTCATTTTGTTGCCTTTGGCCATTGCATTGAAAAGGCATTATATCAACCGGGCAGCCATCTGATTTTTGAATAGTGTTTTCAATATTATTTACACCGCTTTTCACGGCTAATGCCATATTAAAACTACCAATTGGCTGTTGCTTTAAAACCCAATTATAATATACAGATTTAGGAGGGGTAATTTTTAATATTACCTTATAGCTGCTATCTGCAGTGTTCTTTTTAAGTTGCAAAAACATATTAAAATCGAAAAAACCGTTATTTACAGCGTAAGCCATTTTTTTCTCAAAAACCACCGTACTTTCCGGTTGATAATTCCCATTCTTTATAACTAATTTTCTATTTAAAGCCTTATACATCTGTGTAGTAAGCTTCTTAATTTGCTCTAAACCTTCATTGATGGAACTGGTATGTGCAAATGTATATTCTACCCAAACTTTACTTTGACTTTCAGAAAAAAGGTAACCTTGTAAGGCGCCGGGTAAAATTTTTTTAAGTTGAAATAAGTGAACTTTAAAAGCATATTCCTCCGGTTGTTGTAACACCGGTTTAAATTTATATTGATTGAATTGGTTATTGCTATTATTTAACACATTTGCTAATTCAGTGGCGAATGCATTTTTTTTGGCAAAGTTGTCTACATAAAAACTTTGCGCACTAACAATACGAATTGAAAACAATAGCATAATTATGCTAATAACTGTTTTCATAATTAGGTGAATAGGGTGAACGGATATACAAAGATATTCATAATTTCCAATTCATCCTACTTTTTATCTACAATTAGAACTGGGTAAGCATTGCTTTTACGAAATCTGAAATCAGGTAACTAAGCAATTTTCCGGTAGTATTATTTTGTCTGCCATCCTCCAAACGAGTGGCAGCCTCGCATATGTGCAAATAAGCGGGCCTTGTGTTCCAGGCCATAAAATTAAGGTATTGGCGGGCATGGATTGGGCTTATTCCCGTAGGGCTTCCGGCACTACTTAAAGTATTTTCTATAGCATCAACGTCAAGTTCAATACCGCATAAACCGCCTTCAGTAAAAGCTGCAGCATGTGCTAATGCCTGTTGAAAACTTCTTTTTTCATGCAAAAAAATATCCTCGTAAGTAATACAATCAATAAAAGGGTTATTAACAATATCCATCCAAATATTTTGAGAAATATAATTTTCGTGTAATCCCAAAATACAATATTTCTCTAAATAACCATCCTCCTCTGCGTAACGAAATGCATTACCACTATGTCTACCTTCCATAGCTCTATAATCAGCATGTGCATCTAAATTCACCACATTTATTTGTGGTAAATCAATAACACCTGCTTTATACCAGCCTTTTGCTGCACCTTTAATGCAGGGATAAGCATTATTATGCCCTCCTCCAATGATAATGGGTATTTTTTTTTGTTGTGTTATTTCGTGGATATATTGCTCAACCGTATCGTCAATTGTATTTACTGCGTGTCGGTAAGCTTCAATCTTTTCTTCATAATTAAATGCATTCATTTCAATAACATCAACTAAAGAAGAAAAATCAAAATATCCTGCTATCAAAATTTCACGGCCATCAAAAAAATCATTGCTTTGAATGTTTAAAAATGACTGCAAAAAAGCATTCCAAGCCGTATTGGTTCCCCCTACTCCTTCATTAGCTTTTACTCCAATGTCTTCGGGAATTCCTATTATAACAAAATCAGCATCTGAATCGGCAATAGCATCTCTGAATTGTGCACCTGTTAAAACTGTTTGTACGCGTTCACCTAATTTTGTTTCATACCTGCGAATACGCACTAACGAAAGAATGTCCTCTTTTTTAAACAAATGAAGATAAGGCATACGCAAATTGATTAGTTGTTATAAAATTAGGCGAAACCTATTGCATAATCAATCTTTTTTCTTTTTGAAAATCAAATTAATTCCTTTTCCAATAGAGGTCTCAATACCTTTTGCAATTGGCGCTAAAGGAATTCCATCATATTCATTTTCCAAATGGGTATTATTTTGCTCGGGATAGATGATAATTTTATTATTGGCTTCAAAATATTTTTCCAATTTATAAGGAATATTTTCTAGAAATGGATTGTAAGACAAGGATCCTTTTCTTGAAGAAACAAATACCAATAAATCTGTTTTCACAATATTTCGAGAAAGAATTAAAAAGTCCTCCCAATTCAAAAACTCTTTAAAAGCCGGAATAAAATTGATTTTATTACTTACACAATATTCTTGAATGGCTTCATAGGTTTTATTATTGCCAAAAATCAATACGGGTATGGTTAATTCCTGTGATAAATAAATTATTTTTTTCAACCATGCACTAAATCCGGTTTCTAGTTCTTCCAATGCAGGAACTATTAATACAATTCTTTTATTATAAACGAATGGTGTAGCAAGATGTGTAATGAATATATTTTTATTTACCTTGCTTAAAATATTTTCAAATCGATCACTAATTAAACTTTCTAAAATACCATTTTTGTGAGGCCAGCCAAGTATCACATAATCGGCTAACACTTCACGGGTAATTCGGGAAATACCACTTGACACATTATGGTCGATTGTGGTTAAAGTATTTACTTTATTTTCTGTGGCGGAGGCCTGTTGAATATATGCTTCTAATTTATTTTTTGACAAAATAATATTTTTTTCAGCTGTTTCATCATTAGGTACAACTGTTAAGATAGTAATGGGGTTACTTGATTTTTTATCCTTAATTAATAATGCAAGGTCTAAAATCCTATCTACTGTTTCAACATTAGCAGTAGGAATTAAAATTTGCTCACTATTCATATTGCTCGATTCTAAAATGGCTTCTTCCGTCATTTCTTTATTCAGCAATATTTTCTTGGCTGCCTTTTCAGTAGCAATGGTGGCAAAAACGCATGTAGCTAAAATTAATAATATGGTACCGTTTAAAATATTTTCATCAATAATATTTGCTTTGAAGCCTATTAAAATAATAGCCAATGTTGCTGCGGCATGCGAGCTGCTTAAACCAAAAATTAATTGACGTTGCTCTTTGGAATACTTTAATATAAGTTGTGTAAATACTGCAGCAAGCCATTTTCCAGATAAAGCAACAGTAATTAAAGTGCCGGCTACTATTAAGGCTGCAGGGCCATGTGTAATTACACTAACATCCACAACCATGCCAACTGATATTAAAAAGAATGGAATGAAAAGAGAATTGCCCATAAATTCTATTCTATTCATTAATGCAGAGGAATGGGGAATTAATTTGTTCAAAGCCAGCCCAGCCACAAAAGCGCCTATAATTGGTTCAACACCTGCAACTTCAGCTAAGAAAGCAGCAAAAAAAACAACAGCCAATACAAAAATATAGTGTGAATGTTTTTCACTTTCCAACACTCGGAAAAACCATT
>Ga0310345_10002531_pt1 | contig 18294 bp, 15 predicted proteins | sample HC15DNA20500_MG_FD_204667 | JGI IMG/M metagenome (GOLD analysis project Ga0310345, IMG submission 204667) | Marine microbial communities from station ALOHA, North Pacific Subtropical Gyre - HC15-DNA-20-500_MG | ecosystem: Environmental > Aquatic > Marine > Oceanic | place: Pacific Ocean: North...
CACCTTACCCGGCTCTCTGGGCCTCGCTGGAAGATTACTACTCCCCATCACAGCCTTTGTGCTATTTGGTTTTACGATTTTGAGTATAGGCTGTGGATTTGGGGAGTGTCAAGATGAGGGACAAATTATATTTGAAACACCGAAGGAAAGCCGTGAAACGAGACTTGGGACCTCATATTTTATCCCAGGCGGACAGTCCAGTCCCATCCTGAAACCCGGCACATATTAATCGTTAGACTCCTCTACTAATTCCGATTGGTCTTGGGATTCATATGGTTGAGATTGAATTTGTCGGACCTTGGCTCTCGCCAACGCGACCAATCCTAAAGCTTTCCAAACTTCGTCGGTAATTCAGAAGTTGGTGTTGAGTTCCTCATTCAAGCCGATTTGACGGAAGTTTCAGTTTTTAAGGGGGCAATACAGAGATGTTCAATGGGCGAAAAAGGACGACCAGAACGCAACTATACTGACACTAGTATCAGAACCTACGCCCAATAATTCTCAGCACGAGAAGCCTTACAATACCACTGAAGTCGCGTCTCAAAATATTCTCCCCCCTAAACCAACCGCCCCCCCGGCATATTCACCCATGCGCTCATCTCATGGGGGAGCGTAGTGGCCTCCGCTGGGCAGACCCGGGCCGGAGTGAGTTGGTCTATGGATGTAACTCCCATCAATCCCATGGAGACCCGCATTTCTTCTTCCAGGATTTCCAACACGCGGACCACGCCGTCCTTACCGTTGGCGGCCAGACCCCAGCCCTGCAATTTGCCAATTGATACCGTTTTGGCTCCCAAAGCCAACGCTTTAAGTATGTCGGTACCGCGCAGCACCCCACCATCAATAATAATATCGGCCTTGTCGCCGACCACCTGGGTTATCTCGGGTAGAATATCCATAGTGCCCTGCCCGTGGTCCAACTGCCGCCCACCGTGGTTTGACACCCATATGACATCGACGCCGTGCTCCACTGCCAACGCCGCGTCTTCGGCGGTGGTGATTCCCTTTAGCATAAACGGAAGACCGCAGTAGTCCTTCATCCGGGCGATACTTTCCCAGGTGACCGATGCTTGCCATTCGCGGTTCTGTGGGTTACGCGTATCATCCACCGACCAGCGGCTGATCATAGGCCGCTCACGCCGGCTGTAAACCGCGGAATCTACGGTGATGCAAAGTCCCTGATAACCGGCCTGTTTCGCCCGGTCAATCATGCCTTTAGTCCACTCCCAATCGCCACGAATATAAAGCTGGTAAATTTTTGGGCGTTCGGTGGCAGCGGCGATGTCCTCCAGGTTTGGCAGCGTGGCAGAGCTAACAACTTGCAACGTGCCGAATTCATCGGCGGCCCTAGCGACGGCGATTCCGGCTTCCGGATCGAAGTTTTGCAACCCACCGATTGGCGCCAGTAAAACCGGAATCCGCAGGTTGTTGCCCAGGAATGTGGTCGACCTATCTATTTTGGACACGTCGACCAACACCCTAGGTCGAAAAGCGATCCGGTCGAAGGACAACCGGTTGCGTCTCATAGTTGTCTCAGATTCGGTAGCGCCGACCAGATAGTCCCAGGGACCTTGGGCCAGACGCCGCCTCGCCGCTTGCACGATCTCTTCGTTGGTTAGAAACTCAGAACTCAAGCTGTTTCTCCTTGTTTCAATTGGGATTGGGCATAAGGGATTTTACGCAGTATTTACACAGAGCAGATTTTAGATTCTTGACCACCTCAACGGCTCATCAATCTTTCCAAGTTCCTTTTGGCCTGCGGCCAATCGTCGTTGATGAAACTGAATATCACTGAATCCCGGCGGGTACCATCCCGGCGAATACGATGTTTGCGTAAAATGCCTTCCTGTACCCCGCCGATACGTTCCACCGCACGTCTGGAGCGGGTGTTTTCGGTATCAACATTCAAGCCGACCCTTAGCGCGCCTAGCTCCTCAAAGGCATGCTTCAGCAGCAGGTACTTGCACTCGGTGTTGACGCCGGTCCGCTGATAATCCAATCCGTACCAACTGGCCAAGTCCAGCGTGCGGTTGGGACGGCTGACGGCAGCGTATCCGGTGGAACCAGCAAACTTGCCATCCGAAAGGCAGATCACCGCGAAGGGAAGTCGCTGTCCGGCGGCATGATCGGCCAGGCGGCTTTCAATCCATTTCTGTGCCTCGGCCAAATTCGTGGGTGCCGGAACAGCAAAGAACGTCCAAATAGATTCCGATGCCCCAGCGGCCAACACGCCGGCAGCATGTTCCAAAGTCAAAGGCTCAAGACGAACGATCTTTCCTTCCAATATGATCGGTTGGGGATCGAAGTGGGTCTGCGTCGCCATCATGTACCTCGCCAAATAAATTTTTGCCCATGATACCTATGGGCATGATCCGGGATATCAGCGATTGCCAGTATCGAACAACCAGATTTCTTATAAACTATCTCAACCATGGCCCGACAGTCCCGCCGTGAGCGGTGGAAGACTTCCCAACCGCTTATACTGAGCTTGTCTAAGGATAGATCGCATCACAATTGGCAGCGTTCTGCGTTAGTTACTTAACATTGAAATATCTAGAGTGTAACTACCGAGACCCGCTGTGGTTCAGGGCATTAGTAAAATCTTGCCGGTGGTCTGACGGCCCTCAAGTTGACGGTGCGCCTCGACGGCCTCGGACAGAGGCAGAGTCAAACCCACATGCAACTTCAGTTCATTGGAGCGAACCCAACCCAACACATCGTTGGCCCGATGCAACAATTCCTCCCGGGTGGCAGTGTAGTCGCCCAGGCCGGGGCGGGTCAAAAACAACGAACCGTTGCGCAGCGCGCTTGTGTCTATCTGACCCACCGCGCCGCCGGCCTGGCCATAGAAGACCATGTAGCCCCGGCGTCCCAAGGACTTGATGCTGTTATCGAAGGTGGTCTGCCCCACTGCATCGAAAACGACACGCACACCCTGGCCATCGGTAGCACTTTTTATTTCTTTGGCGAAATCTTGCTGAGTATAGTTGATAGCGGCGTCGGCGCCCGCTTCCCTGGCCAGATCCGCCTTGGCGGTGGTGGACACCGTGGTGAACACGTAAGCGCCGCACTTCTTCAACATCTGGATCAGCAGCAGGCCGACACCACCGGCCCCGGCATGCACTAACGCCCGGTCGCCCGGATTAATCTGGGTGATACCAAAGGTCAGAAAATGAGCGGTCATAGCCTGAAGCATAGTGGCTGCTCCTGTGGCAAACTCCATCCCCTCTGGCAACGGCACCAGCAACCACGATGGAACCACCGCTTCTTCCGCGTAGGAGCCGGTATACATTGCGTAAGCTACCCGGTCACCCACCGACACTTCGGTCACGCCCTCACCTACCGCCTTGACCACTCCGGCGGCTTCGCGACCGGGCGTCCAAGGTAGGCTGGGCGGCGGATTGGTGCCTTTGCGGCTAGAAACGTCGGTGTAGTTCACGCCAATGGCCTTGATATCCACAAGTGCCTGCCCGGGTCCGGGCTGCAAACTGGGGGTTTCCTCGTAACGCAGAACTTCTGGCCCGCCTACTTCATGCGCTCTGACCGCTTTCATAACCAGCCCCCTTCTTATTCAACTAGAAATTAATCACGCGCTATTGCCAGGTCCTAGCCTCCCAACACCGACGCCATTCCGGTAACGTTATCAATGTTCTCCAGATTGCGGAAGCTGTCGATTGCCTCTTCAATGTGGTCGGCAGGCAATATATAGCGACTGCAATACAGGAATTTGGCGTCCAACTCGCCGGTATCCAGAGGCAATTCCGGTTGACCCTGGGCAAACTCAACTCGATTCTGCAATCTGCGCCCATCAGACAACGTTACGGCAACTGCGCTGGGGTTGGGGATCAACTGAGTTGGTGTTTCAGCAGCCTCAACAGATACTCGGTCCATCATCCGCCTAACCTCGGCGTCCTGCACCGCCGCATCGGAGAAATGATCAATCAGCGGAGGCCCATACAACAACGTAGCGGCCATTATATAACTTAAGCAGAACCGGGCCTCCCATCCATTCTGGGGTGTGGCGAAGGGCAAGCGTCCCAAAGCTTGCGGTGTAACGCCAACGTGAACCGAAGCTACCTGGCCCGCCTCAATCTGGTACTGCTGCATTAGCTGGAGCAGTGCATCAATGGCGGTATGGCTAACTGACTCGCAAGGGTAAAGCTTCAAGGTAACACCAAGATCGATTATATCGTAAGGGTCGGTCAACTGACTAAAGAATCCTTCTTGATCAACCTTATCTCGGTTCCAATGTACATCCAGCAGTCCGCCAACGGCTTCTATGGCGTCACGAGCGCCGGTGCAACCTTGTTGGGCCAGGTTAGCGGCCATGACGCCATTCATCGCGGCGCGCCCACATTGCAAGGCCCTGGCCCCGGAGGCCAGGTTCGCGCTGATACCCGCCGCTGCACCGCAGGCAATTCCCAAAGCGTTTTCGATTTGCTCCTGGTCAAGATTCAGCAACAAGGCGGCAGCAAGGGTTGCGCCAATAGCACCAGCGACTCCATCTCGGTTGCTGCATGGACTTGATATGGGGTAAAGAGCTAGAGCGTTAAGCCGGTCAATACCCGCCAACTTGGACGTTACTTCGCAGCCTATCGCGTAGGCGGTGAGCACGTCCTTGCCCGGTATTCCGTTCATCTCCCCCAAGGCCATCACCACCGGAAAAACTGTACAGGAGGGATGGATTCCCCTTGGGGTAATCTCGTCATCAAAGTCCAGCAGATGCACCATTGTTCCATTGGTCAAAGCAGCATAGAGCGAAGAAGTGCGCAGGCCCATGCCGATGATAGTGCACTTTCCATTACCCTGCATTTGCTGCACAAATTGAGTCAGTGTTCGACCTTCCGGGTGGGCAGCTGCCGCCAAAGCCACCGCGGCAGCGTTAACCATCATCTCTTTCGAAAGTAGAACTACCTCCGGAGGTAATTTGTCAAAGGAATTGTTATCCAGCGCAAAACGAGCTAGACGCTCAGTAAAGCCCATAGGGACTAACTCCAGATCGGGTCTAATGGCGGCATTCGTATCTGTGGCAAGAATACTAGTGACGACTGGATTTAGCAACGATGAGAGGTTAATAAATATCTCCGGTTGAGTAATCAGTCGGCGGCAAAATCGGAGCTTAGCTCATAGCGACCTATGCTAGGTACCAATTAAGGGGCATAGAGAAGTTGGATAGTTTCCCGGTTTAAAGGAGAATATTCCACGGTTGCGGTATAACCCTGATGAAAAACGCTATCCGGGTAGTGCCACGAGTCCATGAACAGGCCCAGCCGACCCCCTTTATGAAGGAAGGGCTCTCGCGAGTACATAGGGAGAATGTCAATCTAGCGGTGATATCGTACTAGATTGGAGAGCACTTTTCATCAACTTAATAGTTTACTTTCAAACCTGATTGTGCTTTATTATTAACTTTGGATAAGATGGTCAAGTAAGTAAAGTAACATCAAGTAAAATTGCGCCCTTGGGCATTAGGAGATAGGTAAACATGAGCTATGAGTTCATCAAGACCGATCAGGTTGATCGGGTTTCCATCATCACTTTGAACCGACCAGAAGTGCTAAACGCGTTGAGTCTAGGTCTGGGCCGGGAGCTAGACCAAGCCATCACGGGCATGGAAGAAGACGACGATGTAGGGGCAATCATCATTACCGGCGCTGGGGAGCGGGCTTTCTCTGCCGGTGCGGATATTCACGAGAACCGGGAGCGTACTCCCGAAGAGCGTGGACAAGCCCAGAAAGAACGATCACTGCACACCTGGCACCTAACCACCTCCAGTAAGCCAGTTATCGGCGCCATCAACGGCCTCTGCTACGGCGGCGGAACCGTTATGGCCACTTCAATGGACTTCCTGATTGGCTGTGACCGCACCAGCTTTCGATTCCTAGCCGTAAATTACGGCCAGATGAACGCCACTTGGAGCCTACCCCGTCTGGTCGGCATTAACCGGGCCAAAGAACTGCTGTTCAGCGGGCGCGAGGTGTTCGCTGATGAGGCTTATCACATTGGGCTTATTAACCACCTAGTTTCCAACGATCAACTAATGGATAAGACCATTGAAGTCGCGGCAGGCATTGCCAAAAACCGGGCCACCGGCGTGGCAAACATCAAGCAGATGCTTTTAGAGCACTCCGGACAGAACTTGGAAGACCAGTTCCAGAACGAGATCGCTTCTCGCGGCGGGCGTTTCAAGGGCCTGGCTGTGGAGGACGGCTTCAAGGATTTCCTGGAACGAAAAGGCCGGAAACCCCGGGCCTCCTAACCGTGCCAATTATCAGTTACCGAGTAAATAACGCCCCCGGAGATTTAGCCGGGGGTTTTCATGTACCCCGGTGGTTCAGTTCAGCAGCTATGGTTCATATTACCCAAGAATCATTACTGCCGAACCGGGGAGTTACTAGCTATCGCCGCCCAAAACCCGGTCGGGTTATATGCTGACACCGGGCAGAATGTTGGCATTGAAGATTATCGCGCCTTTAACGATATTCGGCGTTCTACTGTTTATGCCAACTCCCGAGGGCTTGACACCTGAAGGCCAGAAGGCGCTGGCCATAATGGCCCTGACGGTGGTCTGGTGGGCCACCGAGACATTGCCCAATGCCGTTGCCGGTATTGTTGGCATGGTTTTGTTGGTCCTCACCGGAGCCGTTCCTGACACTGGGGATGCCCTGTTCGGTTTCTCCCAGCCGGTAGTCTACTTCCTGGTAGGAATCCTAACCCTGGGGTTAGCGGTGCATCGCTCGGGGCTGGCTGAACGAATGGCAACTTTTTTGATCCGCTTCGCTGTGGGCAGCCCTCGTTTGCTGTACATGCAAATGCTGTTCTCCTTCGCAGCCCTGACCTTCGCATTGCCTTCTGCCAGCACTCGCGGGGCGATCATGGTGCATGTCTACGAACAAGTCTTGAACCGATGGAATATACCGGCAGAACACTCCCTACACAAAGCGATAATGATGGCTATGGGTAGCCTAAACCGCCTTGGTTCGACGGCTCTGCTGGCTGGGGGCATCACTCCAGTAGTCGCTTCTGGACTCCTGGGAGATTTTTCCTGGACTCAATGGTTCGTCCTGATGAGCGTGCCTTTTTACGCCAGCCTTATCTTCGGCGGGACGCTGCTGTACATTTTCTATCGTTCGGGATTTCGGCTAGATCAGACAATCTCATCCGGACGATTAAGCTTGGGGCCAATAAGAAGCGCGGAAATCCGGGCCGGGGCAATCGTAGCGTTGACTGCCCTGCTGTGGTTCACCGACTTCGCTCACGGGTTGCATCCGGCAGTGCCCGCCTTGATCGCTATGGTCCTGATTCTTTCTCCAGGAATAGGGCTGCTAAGTTGGACAGAATTCGAGCGAGATATTGGCTGGAGTAATTTCTTTGTTATCGCCACCTCTCTGTCACTGGCCCACGCTCTGGTCACTAGCGGAGCTGCCGCCTGGTTCTCAGATTCGCTGGTAGGTAGTGTAACCGGACTGCAAAACCAACCTCTGCTGGTATTGTTGGCGCTGTGCGTATGCTTTGCGGTAGTCCGAATGCTGGTGCCCAACATCGCTGGTTATCTGGCCCTGGTAATACCAATAGCAATGGCCGCCGGCAATTCTCTGGGGCTGAATCCCTTGGTGTGCGGTATGGCGGTGGTAGTGGTCGGTGACTCGGTGGTATATTATCCCGCTGGAGGCACCTCCGGATTGTTCATTTTCCAACGGGCCAACATCACTGCGCCGGAGGTATTTCGCTTTGGCCTAGTAATGACTCTAGTGGCGACTTTGGTCCTGTTCGTTCTGGCGCTGCCCTACTGGAACCTGGTGGGACAGCCGTTAGTGAAGTAGCTCGGGGTTAAGAGGCAGGTTTAAGAAAATATGAGCGAACATAAAGCCCAACCAATCCCGCCCTTGGGCCACCGCTCGGATCAACCAGACACCACTGCTCCCGACGGCTCGGAAATCCGGTTCTTGATTGACCACCGCCACCACATCCACGGTGCCAGCATGGTGGAGGTAACCCTGCCGCCTGGACAGATCTCGCGCCCGGTGTGGCACCAGACAGTCGAGGAAGTGTGGTACATCTTGGAAGGCAGCGGACAAGTGTGGCGGTGCTCGCCCAACACCGACCCGTCCAAAGTAGATGCCATTAACGTTAAACCCGGCGATGCGTTAACCATCCCCACCGGATGGCGATTCCAATTCAGCTCGTTACCAATCGAAACAGAAGGTTCAATACAACCGAAGCCATTGCTAGGGTCACTGCGGTTTCTGTGTGTCACTTTTCCGCCTTGGCCTGGCCCCGACGAAGCGCAGCCAGCCGATTTCGGCGGTCTCGGACCAGCCACAGTCTGAGCTAAGCAAGCAGTGCCCGATATATGATCTCCAAGGCAGATCAAGGACTAGGTGGTTATACTTCTCAAGTACCATTTTTCTGCTGAGCAATAACGTTCTTTTGGAGATGCGTTCCCAATTCAGACCCACGTGGCCTCGGCTCAAAGCGGATCTAAATGTGGTTGGACAGGTTTGTCCCGAGCCTGCTGCCGGGGTCACCACAAGTGGGGCAGGCTTACTATCTGCTCCTCCCGCGCATGTCGAAAAATAACCTGCTTCAATCGGTGGCTTTCTAGTTATGCTGTTAGTAAGTATCTCAGGATTCACCGCAGAACCACAGTCAACGCTGAGATAATAAATAAAGTAACCAGAACAATCTCTGCAATATTAGCGTCTCCGCGATTTTACGCTAGATTATTAGCAGTATGCCCAAAGAACCTCGGTTACGGCGAGACATGCAGTTACGAAACAAAACTGGGAGGAGACGACAATGGCGCCAGCACAAAACGGCGACAAGGTTAAAATCCACTATACTGGCAAACTAGACGACGGCTCGGTGTTTGATTCTTCCGAAGGCGGCGCACCACTGGAGTTTACGCTGGGCCAAGGACAAGTTATCGCTGGCTTTGACCAGGGAGTGGTCGGCATGGAGCTTGGCGACTCCAAAACCCTTAACATCCCGGTCGATCAGGCATACGGCCCACACCATGCCGACCGCACCTTCGAGGTTGACCGATCCGATCTCCCGCCAGAAATATCTATCGACTTGGGCATGCGCCTACAGGCTAATCAGCAAGGAGGGACGGTCATAGAGGTTACCGTCGTTGAAATAGACGACTCCAGAGTGAAGATGGATGCCAACCATCCCCTAGCGGGTAAAAATTTGACATTTGACATCCAGTTGGTGGAAATCAACCAGAACTGATCGATCATATTTTGTCCATAAACTTCCTCTTCCCTTGCGGGAGAGGACTGAAGCGTCAGATTTGACAAGTCCCGCTGTAGTTCTGATCGGGAATCAAACGCTGGTCCCGCCGCCGCATGCCATGGGACTCTGCCAATCAGGTGGCAGGCCCTTGAGCGGGGCTCGATCCCTAAGTCTATCCCGAGCCTCCTGCTGAGCCATAGCCAACTCTACCAACCGGCCACAAACATCCGTATGCACTGGGCGATGACCCCCTCAACCCGTGGTAATTTGAGATTTCCGCCGTCTGAGCAGAACCGCAACCTTGCCAATGCACTCCCAATTTGCAGGTATCAGGTGCCCGGCTTAGAATAAGTCCAACAAAAGAGCCGTGCAGAATATCAGATTTCGTAGACCGCCCGGCGATAGGAGGCTTTTCCCTACATGAAATTCGCCCTTTTCATATTACCTTCCTGGCCGGAACAGGACACCAAGCATCAAAGCCGCGCCTTTGGCGAGGCCGTGGAACAGATTCAGTTCGCCGAAGAATTGGGCTTCGACTCAGTGTGGCTGGCTGAGCACCACTTCACACGCTTTGGCGTCTGCCCATTGGCCTTGCCCTTCGCCCATTTCGTCGCCGCCAAGACCTCCAAGATACGCATCGGAACCGGCGTAACTGTGGTCAATTTTCATGACCCCATATTTCTTGCTGAAGAGGCCGCCATGCTGGACGTGCTCAGCGGCGGCCGGCTAGACTTCGGTATCGGTCGGGGGCAGGTGGTTTACGAGTACAACAACTTCAAGGTCGACTACGAGACTCGTACCCAACGCTTCGAGGAAATCCTGGACATCATGCTGGGCTTGTGGACCACCCCTGGGTTTAGCTACGACGGAGTTTTCTACCAAATTAAGGACATGACCATTACCCCCACGCCGGTACAGCAACCACATCCACCAGTGTATCTGGCGGTTTCTCGGAGCGCAGCCAGCGTAGATGTTGCCATTTCCCGCGATCTGCCCATCCTCACCGGTGCCAACACTCCCGACGACGACGTTTTGGGCATCAGGTCCCTTTACTATGACGGGTGCGCGGCGTCAGACAAAGAACCCCTGGCTCAACAGATGCCCTTCTTCCGTCTGGGCTACGTGGCCGAAGATGAAAAGCACGCTAGGGAAGACCCCCGCGAGGCTTTGACCTGGGTACGAGACTTGAATGGCCTGCGGCGCACCCTTACCGGCGGCAGCGAGATTTACATGGACCTGGACCACTGGCGCAATACCCGAACACAGCAACCGCCTACCTACGAAGATCAGTTAAAAGACACCACCTATTTCGGCACCCCTGACCAGATAGCCGAGCGCTTACGCTGGCTACAGAAAGAGCACGACGTGCAATATTTTGGGGCCAGCATGGCATTCGGCAGCATGCAGCACAAGAAGGTTCTACGGTCCATGGAGTTATTCGCCAAGGAGGTCATGCCCAAATTTAGGTAAACAACACTTTTTTAACCAGTGCTCTTAAAAGGAAAGTTTTGATAACTCTGACAAGTTCCAAAGCAAAATCAATCTGACAAATGTGCCCCTGAATTTCTTACTGTGACACCCAAAAGCAAATTGTTTGCGATAGATCCCCCCTTAAAGATGTAGAGGTGTCTGGCGAGTCCATTGTCCTAATCCTTAATCCACAGTAGGCATAGTAACAGGGATGAGTCACAATGGGTTTGGCTGGCAACTTTCCCCGCGGACTCATGCTAAGACTTCTGATACTGCTGCTGCGACAAAGTTTGGTAGGTGACCGGTGACAGCGAGGTCAGGCCGGCGTCCACTGGCAGAGTGATTCCGCTGACCCAGCGGGCCTCATCACTGGCCAGATACAAGGCGGCGTAGCCAATGTCCCAGGAATCTCCTTCGGTGCCCAGCGGCGACGCTTGTCGGCGTATCTGGCGCAGGTCGTCATCCATTCGCGGGGCCACCATAGGAGAGTAAACCAACCCCGGGGCAATGCAGTTGACTCGTATTCCATCGGGGCCATGATCGGCGGCCATGGTCATCGTCAGCCCAATCACGGCAGCTTTTGAGGCAGTGTAGGGTGTACTGCTATGGGCCCGAAGGCCCGCTATCGACGATATATTAATTATGCAACCCCCATCACCGCTTTCAATCATCTTGGGGATGGCGTATTTGCTGCACAGGACAATGCTCTTGACATTGACCGCCATCACAAAGTCCCAGTCCTCTTCGCTAATCTCCAGCACAGTACCGCGCCGGGAGATACCCACATTGTTGTCCAAGATATCCAGCCGCCCGTAACGCTCCATAGCCGTGTTCACCATGCTCCTGCAATCATTGGCGTTAACCACGTTGCCCTCAAACACCGACGCCTCGCCGCCTTCTTGCTGAATCATAGCCAAGGTCTCCTCGGCTCGCTCAAGCACAGAGTCTGCCAATAACACCCGGGCTCCTTCTCTGGCGAACAGCACCGCCGCAGCCTTGCCATTACCTACCCCAGGTCCGCTGGAACCAGCACCGGTGATGATGGCAACTTTTCCTTCCAGCCTGCCCTTACGTTCTGGCATGGTAACGCTCCTCTAGCCGATTTCAGTGTGACTAATCTAGTTCTGATTCGAACCCGAAGGTAACACTTAGTAACAATCCAAGAATTGCTAGGTGTTGTCAAGAGTCACTACTCAGTTATTGGCCGCGACACAATCCAAAGACTCACTATGGTGTAGATCACCATCATCCCCAGCATGGGGAACTGGCTTCGTAAGACCAACGCCTGGTTGGGGTAAAGACGCATGGCTCGAATATGAGCCAGGTACACAGCAAAGATATGTCCCAAGACGATAGCTAATACAGAGAAAATCCAGATAAACCTAGCATTGATTACACGAATATTTATCAGATAATCAGCGGTGCCAAACAAATTCCAGCCGAAACCGAATGGATCCGAGATCAGGGGTATAATTAACTGACCTTGTACTAGCAGTAAACTGAGGAAGTGCGCGTAATTATAGGCCAGGGATATGGGTATCAACGAGAAAACGTAAGCGCCCATCAGCGCCGTTGGTGTTGGCACCCGCCGACCTACCAGCCAGTACATAAGATAACAAAAGAACCCGTACAAGGTAGCAAACGCCAGTGGAAACACTACCAGACCTAGGGTATTGGCGATGGTTACACCGTTCAGGAATTCGGACCTCAATGTCGGGAACTGGGTGATAAAGAAGCTCTGTACGCGGAGCCATTCCGGAGTGGCGCTAAAGCCATCGAAGGTTACGGTGGCCAGCAGTAACATCACCATCGCTACAACGCTGGGGGTCAACGCCATGGTGTTGCTCAGTCCCACAGCCAACGGGCGCAGGTTAAACTCCCGCTGTTCGGCATACTGGAAGCATTCGTAGCAATCAATGCACTCACCATCCTCACTTCGGCAGTCTTTGGCGGAACAACCCCGACACTCTCGAGGGTTGGACACTCGGACTTCGGTGATGGAGAAACGGGAGAGGAATCCAAAAATCACTGAGAAGACCTCACCGTGCCTCAGCCATTGTTGCTTGCCAAAAACGAACATTCCAGCCCAGGTAATTGTAGTGTAGCCAATTAGCATCCCGGCCAGTTCTCGGGGACTGGCGCTTTCTGAAAATGCATTTTCGGACCAGGCAAAAGCAAAGAAAAGTATGACCGCCGGCCAAATTCCCCAACGCTGCGGGTATTTAAACCCCAGATGTAGCGACTGTCCAGGCCAGGCCAATTGAAAGAGACTCTCCGCCCAGGTAAATATTATCTTCCAGGGGTTGATCAACGCCCACAAGTTCCCAAAGAGGGCGACTAGGAATCCCATTCCTACCCACCAAATAACCCAGAAAAAGGTGGGGGCAAAGTTGTCCACTGCCCTAGTTGTCCCAAACAGCGCGGTAGCAACTACCATCCATAGCAGGAAACAAGATAATATTTTAGCAGGCCACAGGAACGGGCCACTCAACACAACCTCAATCCATCGGAACCGAAGCAAGTTGAATCGCCGATAACCAACAATTCGGGACTCCCCCTTTACCAGGGTACCTACAACCGCAAAAGAGAACACCACCGCGGCGGCTCCACCCACTGCGAAAAAACCCATAGGGAGCGGCAAGTCGTAACGATCACCAATGGCATGAGCGTAGGCGGGTGTGGCCAAGAAGAACAAACCCATGGTCAATAGAGGAAGTAAAACTTTAGGGCGATACATGGACCAGTCCAGATATTTAATATTACTTTAGTTTTGGCCATCGACAAGCTCGCCATCAGGGGATGTTCCCGTTCTCGCTGAGGCCTTCGGCAAGCTGAGGACAGGCTTGTCGAGCAATGAAGAGGAGTGGGACGCTATGGTAGTCCGATAGTAGGTCGTTCCATAGTCTATTCTCCCTAGATTACCTGGGTTGCACCTCAAGAAATCCGACGTCCAACTCTTTGCCATCGGCAACCTCATGGTGGTGAGCACCACTGGCCTGGTGATGGTCAACCTCAGCCGAGTGGAACGCAATTCTAAACCGCCCTGAAGCATCGGCCAGGAACACGAATTCAGTGATGTCTCCCGACGTTACGTCCTGCTCTAGGTCATACCCATGCAAATGAATCGAACCAGGCTTGTCGGCCTCAATTTTGAGGGTAACGGTATCATTCTGGCCAACTTTAATGATACCTGGATCAAGTTGATCCGCCGTCAGCTTGACCGCGATTTCCCGATCTTGTGGGCTTTCGCCGCCACAGGCAACCGCCAACAGCGTTAGGCCGACCATCAATGGAACAATGATGATCCCAAACCTGAATTTAAAGCACTTTTCCACTGGTATCTCCCTCATTCCAATCGAGCCAATCGAGCATTAACCTAATTAGGTTAATGGATCTGTATTATCTGAAAAGGAGTGGCCCAACGAACGATGAGGCCGAGGCCAAAAATCACCCAACTATTACCAGACCCTGCAGGGAGGCACCGAATGTTGGAATGTTAGGCAGACCAGTTGATTGCCATGGTTTCCTTGAGACGCCACCCCGACCGCCCCACTAGCCGCTGTTCTCCTCCAAATTCTCGCCTGGCTGCTTCCGGCCTATAACCCGGTCCCACGTCCAGACACCCACTGTAACTATCACCACTGCCAGCGCGGCCATCAAAATCCAGTTGATGCTGCCACCACCTTGCTTTACGTTCATTGGCACTACTACGTCCGCATCACCCAGACCCGAAACCACAGCCACGGTCATATCCCATTCTCCCGGCAGGTCAAAAGGGACATCGGTCTCGAAAAACTGCGGGGTAAAGTCATTGGGAGCTGGTATCGGTCCCAATGGGGACGATCCTTCCGGACCAATAGCGGATATTGTAACCGTGGCTTCGGTTATTGGATCGCCGTTGGCCAATGATAAGACTCGAATACTCACATGAGTGTTGGCGACAACCGCCTGGCCCGGCAGAATGCTAACATCTATACGGTATGGCCCTTGCTCCTGGGAAGAAACCAACAACGCCCGACCGTTGGCTGACGTTATGCTGTAACCAAAGGCCGTGGTAATCACCAGCGCCAAGAGCACGATACGAGCCAGAGAGAAGATGGCGGGGGTTTGATGCGGCAAGACACCTGACCAATTGTTGGAGTGCCAACAATCATAGCACAGGGAGGCATCAGCAACAACGACGCTCAACGAAACCTTGTGGATAATGCGGAACCTTAAATTAGGTATAAGTGTCGATCCAGACAGGATTCAGACTTCACATTCGGGCCTAAGATGTCCGGCGTTACCGGCAAACCTGGAATTTGTACCGGGCATTGGTTCGATATTCTTGACTCTAATCTGGGGGGAGGCTTACACTTGAGGTGAAGAATTTACAAGAGGGGATTATCGTAGCAACAGAATGAATCATGATCCACAAACTAACGGTGACGTAGCGCTGTTCATCGACTGGGAGAACTTTAAGATTAGCCTAGCCGCGGGCCACCGAACTCCAAATGTCTCAGCCCTCAAGGAAGAGGTGGCTAACTACGGTAGAGTCGTCGTGGCAAAAGCCTACGCCGACTGGGTCAGTCGCGCTCCCGAGTTGCGGGGCGCCAGTCAGATGACCGTTGACCCCCCAGCCCTTTACGCCGCCGGTATTGAGCCAGTCTATGTCCCCACCCGTCTGCCCCTGAGCGGCGCCCCTTCAGATTCCAACCGGACATCCCGAGTCAAGAATAGCGTGGACGTTAAGATGACCGCCGACTGCATTGAGTGCGCTCACTCCTACGCCAACATTGGTACCTTCGTGCTGGTATCCGGTGACTCTGACTTCATTCACGTGGTTAACACCCTCCGCACAATGGGGAAACAGGTGATAATCATCGGGGTATCCTGGAGCACGTCGCGCCGGTTGGCCGACCAGGTAGACGGTCTGATTCTGTACGACACCGACGTAGACCCGGTAACAACGCCTGAACCCATGTCGGTTAACAACGGTCGGACACCGGCTAGGGCTGCCAGCATCGCCAGCCCCGGCCGTCAGCAGCTTACCGAGGTCATCAAGACCATCGAAGATATAGTGCGCACAGAGCGGGAGGCAGGCCGGACTCCCCTGCTCACCTCGCTGAAGCAGCGCCTGATGCGACGCATGCCTGGTTTTGACGAAAAAAAGCTGGGGTTCTCAGGCTTCAAAAAACTCATGATGCGGGTAGTCCAGGAAGGAAACATCAAGCTGGTTACGGTGGGGCTGGTAGACTGGATCATCATGGCCGACGAGCCTGATCCCCAAGAAGCCAACCCTGATACTTCAGAGACGGCAACCGCCACTAGAGGAATTAACGAGGAGGAAGAAATTGACCAAATTGCGCCAGAGGACGAGGAGATAGCAGAGCCTCAAGCCGCGGTAGCCAACGGCAACGGGCGGCAGAGATATGCACAGCCCTACCTGGTCAGCGCAGAGCCGGCCGAACCGTCTCCCGCCCCAGCTGATTTTTCCACGGTTTCGGCTGATGCTTTGGCTGCAATTGAGTTACCTCCTGGGCCGGGCGACGACCAGGATAAACTGCGGGTAATTGACCTTATTGTGATGGCCGACACGCTGGAACATCGAGAAGGCGTTAGTCACGTGGCCTTCAATTTCCTCCTGTTGGAAATCGTCCAGGCCCTGGACGAAGGATTGAAAGCCGATCACGAAGTAATTACCCGTCACTGGGGACAGATGCACTCCAGGACCTACGTCACCAAGTTACTGCGCAGTTTAGGCAACGGCGATGTTTTTCAACGGGGGTGGCACACCAGCAAAGACAAAGAGACTGGCCGCTCTCGCCGGCGCAGCACCTTTAATCTGAACCGGGAGCAGGCGCTGGTCAGACAGGTATTAGAGGCCCAATGGCCGGAAACTGATGCGGAACCTACTCCAGACAATTCCCTAGCCGTCGCGACCGCGACCCCGGAACTTGATCTGGACGACATTGAATACGCCGAGTTGATTGACACCAGCATCGCCGATGAGCAGGAAACTGCCGACGCTCCCACTGATTCAAACGAAAACGAAGGGGCTTCTGGCCTCAGCCGAGTAATGCGACTGTTCTCCCGCTCTTAAGAATCCCCCTTGGCACGGGTTTGGTACACGGAACATTTTGTAAACATCATCCTCTCCCGCATGGCGAGAGGCCAGAGATGAGGGGATTCAACTTCATCCCGGCTTTCCCCCACCTAGGGACAAGGGACTGCTTCAAGACCGTGCCTAAACCTGTAGCGCAATAAGCCAAGTCAAGGGTCACTGGCTGGAGTGGTTTTATCCCCCGTTTCTCTCCGTCCGCCGCATCTCCGAGGTGGGAAAATACGGCTCCTTAACCACCCTCCAAAACTCACATATCCAGGATTAACGTAGACCAGCCGAAGTCGCTGGCCCCCAATCCTTCAGCGGTGTAAGGGTTATAGTATTCGCGGAACCCCGACTTCTCAATGCACTCATGGCTCTTGGCCACAATAGTGTCAGCTAGCTCTTCATAGCCTTGCCTCCGCAGCGCATGAGACAGAAACCAGTTGGTGTTAATCCAGCTAGGGCCCCTCCAGATGAATCCCCGTGGAGGCCCCGGGATGAACTTGGGATTGGAGGCTGGCACCGAGGGGATGGGATAGGGCAGCCAGAAATCTTCGGTTGAAGTGACCCAACGATCCACCAACCGCTCCACAATGGGTCGGGGCAAATCATCCAGAATCAGCGGCATCAGCGAGCTAATCGTGACCACTTTGACCGGGTTTTCGGCAACACCCGCCAGGTCAAAGAAGGCTCCCGCCTCTTCGTCCCAGCATTTTGACACCAGCGCCTGCAAGGTCTTGTCCGCCTCCCGGCTGAACTCCTGAGCCTCCGGAGCGTCGCCCAACAGTCGCACCAGGGCCCGCAGACCGAACGCATAGATTGAGTTGACCAGTACATCCTCAAAATGGAAGATATCCGCCGCCAGAATGCGCCGGTCATCGCCACGCATCGGATCGTAGGCCGCATACACTTTGTTCAGGGCAGCGATGAACCCCTGATTGCTCAGTTCTTCCAGCCCCAAAGCCTCGTCGTATTTGGGGGAGCAATCGGTGCCTGCCTCTTCTGGCTGTATGACGGCAATCAACCCATCATTATCTGGGTCTCGGTTTTCCCGCAACCACCGATAGAACCTGACCAATATGGGCAGGGCCATCTCTTTAAAGGCTTCGTCTCCGGTGGCCTGGTAGACCCGCTCCACTGCATAGGCTATGATGGGCGGCTGCATGGTGGAGCTATAGTTGGGCGAAGTCATCCCCACAATATTGCGACTAAGGAAATCGGGCTGCTTATCCATCTCCCAGAAGATTATATGGGGGATGAATCCGTTGGGCAGAGCGGCGCTCATCAGCGTAGTAAGTTCAGCTTTGGCCTGCTCCAGGTCCAGGTGAGTCAGCGCAATGGCATGGAAGCACGAGTCCCAGAACCACTGGAAGGGGTAACCCCTCAGGGACGGCACCACAAAGCTGAAGTCCTTGCCGTTCCAGTCAGCCACGCCCTTCCGCAGGTTGGTCAATAAAATTTTTCGTGCGCCCTCTTCAAGTTGTTGGCGGTCCATTAGCTGT
>Ga0310345_10002532_pt1 | contig 18289 bp, 18 predicted proteins | sample HC15DNA20500_MG_FD_204667 | JGI IMG/M metagenome (GOLD analysis project Ga0310345, IMG submission 204667) | Marine microbial communities from station ALOHA, North Pacific Subtropical Gyre - HC15-DNA-20-500_MG | ecosystem: Environmental > Aquatic > Marine > Oceanic | place: Pacific Ocean: North...
GGTTGGCCGTGAGGGTGTCGCTGTTGATGTCGGTGTCCTCGAAGTCAGCCCAGGCCGGCTTGGTCTCGGCGATGCGCTCCACGACATCGCGGGTGAATGGCGGCATGTGCTCGCCGCCCGCCAGCTCGACGGGCTCGTCGCTGACGTGACGGTAGACGCGCTCCGGGAATCGGGCGGTAGCGTTGGTGGTGTTCATGATTGGTATGCCCTTTCGTGTTCTGCCCTCGTCGCGTTGCCGCGCGGCGGGGGCTCTTTCTTGCCCTCGGTTGAGGGAAGTCTCTACGCGAGGTCTGACATGCGCCTCGCAAGCTCTTCGTCGCGGCCCGCGGTGTGCTGGTAACGCATCGCGGCGGCTACGGTGGAGTGCCCGAGCCTGGTCTGTAGCTCTTTGAGCGTCGCGCCCGCGAGCGCGGCTCTGGTAGCCCCGTAGTGTCGGAGCGCGTGCCAGGGCATGTCTGGGCGTCCCGCGGCGGTTCTCGCGGCATCCCAGTGCCGGTAGAACGCGGACTGTGCGAGGTGCGTGTGTCCGTCTGCGGCTGGGAACAGGAGCGAGTCAGCGAACGGATTCACGTGGTCGCGGAGGTGGGCGTCGATCGTGGGGGAGACGTGAGGGGGGAGGACGATGGTCCGCACGCCCGCCTCGCTCTTTGTGGTCCCGACGATGAACCCTTGCCCGGTGACCTGTGTCACGGCCCGCGACACATTGACGATGTACACGTCCCCGGTCTTCTCGAGATCGCGGCGGCGTAGCTCAGTGAGCTCCCCGTACCGAACGCCCGCCCACGCGGCAAGAATGACGGCGGCGCGGAACCGTTCGGGAATCTTGTCCATAATCGCCTGCAACTCGGCAGCCGTGGGCGGTTCCACCTTCTTGCCTGTCGTCGCGGACGCACCGCCGCGGATCTGGCACGGATTCACCTTCAGCCGCCCGTCGTCGACCGCTGTCGCCAGTACGGCCTTGAGCAGCTCGTAGGCTCGCGCAGCCTGCGTCTTGGTGCCCGCGGCGATCAGACTCGAGTACCAGGCCCGAACGGCTTCGGGGCCGATCGCGGTGAGCCGAAGCGGACCGAAGTCCTTGAGTGGGCCGGCAATCAGGCGGCGGTACTCAGCCGCTGTCCGCGGACGGAGATGGTCGCCGTGCCGATTGGTCCGGGTCGCCACCCACTGCTCGGCGTACTCAGCGAACGTCGTCGTGCGACCCTTCCCAGCCCCAGCGGACGCCTGAGCGGTGTGCTGCGTCCATTGATCGTCTGCAATCTCGATCCGGCGACGGGCGAGCCATGCGCGGGCGTCCTCGATAGCGGTGAACGTCGATGGAGCCGTGTACCGCTCACCGTCAGGGCCGACGTAGGACGCCTGATAACGGCCCGAGGGGAGCTTGCGGATAGCACCGAACGACTCGCGTCGTTTCCGGTTCTTCGCAGGCACTACGCGTCCACCGTCGCATATGCCCACGGCTCCCAGCCGAGCGACCGCCACGCGCTGGGGTACAGCTCGACGTCGTGCACGCGGTCGTACCAGGTGGCGAACCTGCCGTGTCGGTGGGCGTGCACGATGACATCGCGGGTCTCGCCGGCCACGTTGCGGAGGGTGAGAGTGTCCATACTGGGAGCCCTTCGTGCAATACCGTGCAATATCTCATGTCCGGCCGTGTCCACTTGCGTCTTCCAGTGACCTTAACACGATGCCGAGACATCCGCACCATACTGCGGCGGAATGCCGTAAAGACGCGGCTCAACCCAGTTGCGTGTTTACAGATTCGATCCCAGTATCGCGCACCACGAACAACGAAAACCCCCGGAGTTCCGGGGGTTTTCTCGTGTGTCCAGGTGGATGGTTCCGCGCAAGCTCGCTGCGCACTACGCGGCCAGGGCCACCCGGATCGAATTCGCCCAGGGATCCTCGAAGGTAAGTGTCGCGCCGTCATCGGCCACGTCGACACCGTGGTGGCGCATCCGTTCATGGAGCGCGCCGAGGTCGTCACGAGATGGGACCAGGAGATTGACTTCACCGAGGCCCAGCGCGGGCTGACGCCGCCCGGCGCCGCGGCTGTTCCACACGTTCATCGCCATGTGGTGGTGGTAGCCACCGGCGGAGACGAACAGCGCCGAGCCGTGGAAGTCCAGCGTGGCGTCGAACCCCAGCCGGTCGACATAGAAATCGCGCGCTATGCTTACGTCTCCGACGCTGAGGTGGACGTGCCCGACTCGCGCCGCACGGATGCTGTCAGGCTCGGTGGACGGGTCGCTGAGGTGCTCGCGCAGGAACTGATTCGGGTCGAGGAAGAGGGTGTCCATCTCGACCTGTCCGTGCGTCCAGGACCACTGCGTTCGGGCGCGGTCCCAATACAACTCGACACCGTTGCCCTCAGGGTCCGTGAAGTAGAAGGCCTTGCTGACGAGGTGATCGGCGCTGCCGGTGAACGTTCCGGGGGCCCGACGTGCGACCGATGCCACAGCCGAAGCGAGGGCAGTTTCTGTCTCGAACAGGATTGCCGTGTGATACAAGCCCGCCTGCCCGGACGCGGCGTGACGGAGCTCGGGCGTGTGAACAAGGACCAGTACGGGAACGCCGCCGCGTCCCAGCGTGGCGGTCGGTCCGGCGTGACTGAGAAGCTGCAGCGGCACCGCCTCGGTGTAGTAGCGGATCATCGCATCCAGGTCTCCGACCTTCAGAGTGACCGCTCCCATGTGGGTTGCTGCCGCGAGCTTGTCAGACATGCCGAACCTTTCGTTCCTGTCGTCCAGAGCCGTTACCGGACGACCGCGAAGCCAGCGGTCCAGCTGATCTTCTCGGAGGCCGCCAGGGTCAGCTGGAGGAAGCCGATCGCCTCAAGCTCGTGTGCACGCGCCAGAGCGCCGGCGTCAAGCGCTGCAAGCCCACCGGCGGTGACAGCGTTGATCAAGGCAGCTTTCGCGTCAGCGTCGTCTCCGGCGACCAGCACCGTGGTCTTCTCGGTTCCGACCGTTCCAGCCGCCAGGGTAGCCGCGAAGTTCGTGTTGAAGGCTTTGAGGACGCGTGCGCCCGGCAGAGCCTTCTGGAGCTCAGCCGCAGCCGATGAGCCGACCGGCACCACGAGGGAGTCGAACGTCTCGAAGTTCAGGGGGTTCGTGATGTCCACGACGGTCTTGCCCGTCAGCTGCTCGCCGTAGGTTGCTGCGATCGTCTCGAGGGCGCCATACGGGACGGCGAGGACGACAAGGTCGCCCTCGATCGTTGCGTCCGTATCACCGCTGACGATGTGCTGGATCGAGGCGCCCCCGCGAGCGAGGACGCCGGCGATGGCCCCGCCCATGTTTCCGTTGCCGAAGATGGTGATCGTGCTCATGATGTGACCTGCCTTCTCTGAGAGTCCCGCGGGCCTGCGGGAGGTGGATAGCCCATGCGAGCTATGTGACTGCCCAACATAGTTGTAGCAACAACTATTCCCGTAGAATCGCACAATGCACAGAACCCGATCTTTCACGGCCGAGGAGCGGGCCACCTGGGTTCCGCTCGTTGCCGTACTCGAACTGCTCCCCAAACAACTGGACACGCAGCTGAAGCGGGATGAACAGCTCAGCCACTTCGACTACTTCGTCCTCTCGCTACTGGCACTCAGCGATGGGCGCACACTGCGGATGAGCACACTGGCGATCGAGTCAAACGCCACGCTTCCGCGTCTGTCGCATGTCGTCTCACGCCTCGAAGAGCGAGGATTCGTTCGGCGCCTCCCGGCGCCTGAGGACGCGCGTGCGACGGATGTCGAACTCACCAGTGCTGGACGCCGCAAGGTCATCGCGGCCACACCAGGGCACGTCGCCAACGTGCGTTCTTTCGTGCTCGACGCGCTCTCCCCGACCCAGCAGGCGCTGCTGCGCGAGATCGCGGAGATCATTCTTGATCGCCTTGACCCGACCCAGAGTCTCGCTGCGCACGCACGACACGTGCCGGTCGATTCCAGCACGTAACGACGAAGACCCCCGTCCTTCATCGGATGGGGGCCTTCGGGTCGATGTGGATCAGGCCTCGCTCATCGCGAGCTTCTCCTTCTGGCCCTTTGCGGCGTAATACGCGGCACGGGCTGCATCCCGGCGCGCCTGCTCGGCCTGGCCGGCCTCGCGGATCTCCTCCGAGACGGGGTAGTACTCGGTGGTGGGCTTGCCGTGGTACTTCTCGATGTAGGCGTCAAGCTCCGGGCCCGACGTCCAGGATGTGATGAGGCAGTAGCGCGGCTCGTCGCCCTGGTGGTGGACGGCGTGCCAGAGACGCTGCGTGTCGACGATCAACTGAGCACCAGCCGGCAGCGCGATGCGGTACTCGATGCTCGGGTCGGTGCGGTTCTCACGCAGGACGAAGTAGCTGTCCTTGTCATCGGTCAGGTTGAAGAACCCACGAACTACCCAACCGGTGCCGTCGGGGTTGAGGCGGTTGTTGTCGTCCTGGTGGAGGTTGTAGAGGCAGTCGGCGTACGAGTTCGGCTGCAGCTCGATGATGCGGCACCGTCCCACGTTCGCGCCTGGCTCCTTCGCCCGGGCGGTGAGGGTTGGTGCAAGTGCGGTCTGGGAATCGATCCAGACGCCGTCCTTGTCGGTACGGGGCGGCTGGTGGTTCCAGAAGCCGTTGCACTCGATCTCGCCCTTGGCAGAGGCAAGAGGTGCGAAACGAGTGTCACCCGAGGACTTCCAATCCACGTACTCGATGTCGAGCCATTCCTTCGGATCGATCGGATCGTTGTAGCTGTCGAGGACGACAAAGCCGGTCTCGTCGAGAGCGGCGCTCTTGATGTAACCCATAGGGTTTGTGCCTTTCGGTCGGTGAGCCAGCGCGTTTTTACAGGCCCAACGTAGGCAACCCTACCTCCGGCCCTGCGCGGGAACCTGGGCATCCGCGCCGTGATTATTAGACTCGTCGGGGTCGTCCACGCAGCCGGAGGAGACACTCGATGATCACTGCGACGAACATCCGCGCTCACGCCGTGAACACGGTCGCGTGGTTAGCGTCTGCGCAGGCCACGATCGTCGTCCCGGTCTATCAGCGGCAGTACCGCTGGGACATCGGCGGGTGCGAACAGCTCCTCAGCGACATCCGCGCTGTCGCCGATCGGGATGCCGATCAGATGCACTTCATCGGCTCGATTCTCAGCGCCGCCGATTCTTCGAGTCCCCGCTCGGGCGACGACACGGAGGAATGGGTGCTCATCGACGGGCAGCAACGCATCACGACACTGATGCTGCTGGTCGCCGCGCTGTTCCACACCATCCGGGACGAAGACACCGCCCTTGCCGCAGAACTTGAGCGCGTGCTCCTTCACGCTGCCACCGGTGACACGAAGCTTCGGCCTCACCGTGAGTGGGCAGGAGCCTTCCGGGACGTCGTCGTTGGGGCTGCGGATGGTGTCCCCGCGCCCTCACGGTTCGCCGACAACTACGCGTTCTTCCGTAGCCAGATTTCCGCCGATGATGTGGCCCGGGTCTGGCGCGGGCTTCAGCGGCTCGAGCACGTCGCCATTTCGCTGGGTACTGGCGCCAATGCGCAGCAGATTTTCGAGAGCCTGAACTCCACGGGCGAGCCACTGCGCGACCACGAGTTGATTCACAATTACGTGCTCATGGGACTCTCGCATGCCGAGCAGCTGGTCATCGAAGACGAGTACTGGGCTGCCATCGAGCGCAGCACCGGCGATCACATCGCCTCGTTCTGGGCCCACTACCTCGTCATGGTCGGCGGACGCGAGGTCGCCACTACCGCGTCGGGTCGCGGTGTCTACGACGTATTCCGCACTCATTTCCCGCGGCTCGACCCCGTGGCGCTTCGAACCCTGGCAGAACAGTGGCGTTCCTTCGCGCAGCTCTACGCGACGCTGCTTGACCCCGAGGGGGAACCGGATCCCGAAATCCGGGCGCGTCTGCACTACCTCAACACGTTCGGCCGCGGGATGTATCCGCTCGTAATGGCGCTCTACGCGCGCCACCGCGCCGGCGAGATCGAGCGCAACGATCTTCTGAGCGTGCTCGACGATCTGCAGTCGCTCCTCTTGCGCCGCGACGTGGTCAGCGTCGGGTCGGATCGTCTCGTTGCCCGCCTCGTCCGCGCATCACGGGAGGGCATCGACGCACTCGCGGCTGCGATCTCTCGCCAGACCCCGTCCGATGACCGCGTGCGTGTTGCGCTGAAGCACAGCCCGCTGCCGCATCCGGAGTATGTCCTGTCCCGGCTGGCCGACGTCGATCCGGCGCAGGATGACCTCGTCATCGACCACGTCTTCCCGCCAGCGCCGTCGGACGACTGGACCGGCGGCGATGGGCGGCGGTGGAAGGACTACAGCGAGGACGAACAGAACAGTCACCGGGCTCTAGCCGCGACCCTCGGTAACCTCGCGCTGCTCGAGGAGCCCCTTGCCGCCCAGGTCTTCGACGCGGACTTCCCCGATAAGCGCACGGTGTATGGCAGGAGTTCCATGACCGTCACGCAGCCGTTGGCGTCGATCGAGACGTGGGGAACCGCCGCGATCAGCGGTCGGTCAGCGGAGCTCGCTCAGCAGGTGATGACGCTCTGGCGCCGCCGGGGCCCGCTCGTCATCGACGACGATGGGTTGACCCCCATTCTGGATGCGATTCCGCGCCGCGGATGGCCCCGAGGCTGGGAGCGCGAATTCTCGTATGTGGAGTACGTCGGTGAGCACTGGGAAGTTCCCGACATCAAGTACCTCTTCAATCGCATCTTCAAGCGGTTGTGGGCGGATCGGCGTGACGCGGTCATCGCGTACTGCTCCCGGCGAGGTGGGCCCGTCTACAACGAGCGTGCGTGGAACGGTGACTGGGACAGCCTGGATGACGACCATCACCTGTACATGGGGTGGGACTCGCGATACATGATGGCTGCCGTGCAGGGAGTGCTCGAGGAGGCGGGGCTCGCGCCCGAGGTCTTCGTCAAGTACTCGTACATCGGGCAGATCATGTGATCACTCTGGTCGGATGCCCCCGCGCGGCTCGGTAGCCTTGAGACTGACATCGCCCAGGAGTTCGCTGTGACACAACCGCTCGTCCCGTCTGACGTGGCCTATCCCGCCGACGGTTTCGCCCTCTTCCCCGATCGCTCTGTCGTGGCCCTGCGGGTCAACGGCACGTTGCGGGATCTCGCGACGGTTGTGACCGCCGAGGACACGGTGGAGCCCGTGACGATCGACAGCGCCGACGGGCTCGACATCCTTCGACACTCGACAGCGCATGTGCTCGCCCAGGCGGTGCAGCGGATCCGGCCGCAGGCGAACCTCGGGATCGGACCGCCGATCACCGACGGCTTCTACTACGACTTCGGCGTCGAGGAACCGTTCACGCCCGAAGACCTCAAAGCCATCAAGAAGGAGATGGAGCGCATTGTCCGCGAGGGCCAGCGCTTCACTCGACGGGTGGTCACCGAGGATGAAGCACGTGCGGAGCTTGCCGACGAGCCGTTCAAACTCGAACTCATCGGGTTGAAGGGTGGAGGAGCGGATGCCGCCGAGGGTGCGTCGGTCGAGGTCGGCGGTGCGGAACTGACGATCTACGACAACGTGACCCGCGATGGCGAGACGGTCTGGAAGGACCTCTGCCGCGGTCCGCACGTTCCGGGCACTCGCATGATCGGTAACGGCTGGGATCTGACCCGAATCGCCGGCGCCTACTGGCGCGGCAGCGAGAAAAACCCTCAGTTGCAGCGCATCTACGGCACCGCTTGGCCGACGAAAGACGAGCTGCGCGCCTACCAGCACCGTCTCGAAGAAGCTGCGCGGCGCGATCACCGCAAGCTCGGCGCTGAACTGGACCTCTTCTCGTTCCCGGACGAGATCGGGCCGGGACTGGCGGTCTTCCATCCCAAGGGTGGCATCATCCGCTACGAGATCGAGCAGTACATGCGTCAGCGCCTGCTCGCCGCCGACTACGAAATGGTCAACTCGCCCCACATCACCAAGGGCGACCTCTTCATGGCCAGCGGCCACCTCCAGTGGTACGCCGACGGGATGTACCCGCCGATGGAGCTTGACGAGATCGTGGATGCCGAAGGCCACGTCACCCGGCAGGGGCAGGAGTACTACCTCAAGCCGATGAACTGCCCGTTCCACAACCTGATCTTCCGGTCGCGAGGCCGCAGCTACCGTGAACTGCCGCTGCGACTTGCAGAGTTCGGCACGGTCTATCGCTACGAGAAGAGTGGAACCCTTGCGGGTCTCACCCGCGTGCGGGGGATGACGCAGGATGACGCCCACATCTACGTGACCGCCGATCAGGTGCGCGACGAGCTGACGCGAAACCTCGATTTCGTGCTCTCGGTGCTGCGCGACTACGGTCTGCAGGACTTCTACCTCGAGCTGTCCACCAAAGAGGAAGGCAACCCGAAGTTCATCGGTGACGACTCCTTGTGGGCGGAAGCTACCGAGACCCTCCGCGAGGTGGCCGAAGCCTCGGGCCTCGAGCTCGTGCCCGACCCGGGCGGCGCCGCGTTCTACGGACCGAAGATCTCGGTGCAGGCCCGCGATGCGATCGGTCGCACCTGGCAGATGTCGACGATCCAGCTTGATTTCAATCAGCCCGAGCGGTTTGAACTCGAGTACACCGGTCCCGACGGCGCGAAGCACCAGCCGGTGATGATCCACCGCGCGTTGTTCGGCTCGATCGAGCGGTTCTTCGCGATCCTCCTCGAGCACTACGCAGGCGCCTTCCCGGTATGGCTGGCCCCCGTTCAGGTCGTCGGCATTCCCGTCGCCGATGAATATGCCGCCTATCTCGGTTCGTTCATCGACCGGCTCCGCTCCGCGGGCGTCCGAGCGGAGCTCGATCGCAGCGACGACCGCATGCAGAAGAAGATCCGCACGCACACGACCCAGAAGGTCCCGCTTCAGGTCATCGCGGGGGAGCAGGACCGTTCCGCGGGAACCGTCTCATTCCGTTTCCGTGATGGCTCGCAGACGAACGGCATTCCGCTGGATGAGGCGGTCGCGCGCATTGCGGCTGCCATCGAGAGCAAGACGCTCGTCGATACCGCCGAGGACCTGGCATGACGGATGCCGCGGCATCCGGATCGGAGGGAGTGCCGTCGTCCGAGTTCGCCGGGGTGCCCGACGGCTTTCAGCGGCTCTGGACACCTCACCGGATGGCGTACATCCAGGCCGGGGCCGACGCGATGCGCGCCGCCTGCCCGTTCTGCGCCGCACCGGGAAAGCCGGATGCCGACGGCCTGATCGTCCACCGCGGCACGAGCGCCTACGTTCTGCTGAATCTCTTTCCGTACAACTCCGGTCACCTGTTGGTGTGCCCGTACCGCCATGTCGCGACGTACGATCAGGCAACGGCCGAGGAGACCCAGGAGATCGCCGCGCTCACGCAGACAGCTATGCGCGTACTTCGCTCGGTGTCGCGTTGTGACGGCTTCAACATCGGGATGAACCAGGGTGCGGTAGCCGGTGCGGGTGTCGACGAGCACCTGCACCAGCACGTTGTTCCGCGATGGGCCTCGGACGCGAACTTCTTTCCGATCATCGCGCGCACCAAGGCGCTGCCTCAGCTTCTGGGCGACGTGCGCGAGACCCTCGCGGCAGCCTGGCCCGCCGACTGAGCGTAGAGGTCAGCGAACGCGTGCGACCTCGAACTGCATCCGCGGGTGGGCATAAACCTCCTGCGATTCGATGAGTTGCAGTTCCCGCTCGCCCGAGCCGTACGTGTTCTGCAACAGATCGAACACGCTTGAGACCGTCCGTGCGAGGGCGAGCGCGGCGTCACCGGTCGCCCCGTAGTGGGCGGTGAACAGCGCGGCAGTCACATCGCCGGAGCCGTTCGCCTTCATCGGGATGCGCGGCGTCTGTACGATCCATGCGCCGTCGTCGGTGACGGCGAGCATCTCGATCGTGCCCTCGGGAGCGTCAGGGCGTTCGACACTGGTGACCAGGACCGTCCGCGGGCCCATGGCGCGGGCGAGATCCGCCGAGACGAGCGTGGATTCGAGATCGGCGGGTTCGGTGCCCGTCAGGAAGCCGAGCTCGAACTGGTTCGGGGTGATGATGTCGGCAGCGGGAACTACACGCTCGCGCAGCAGCACCGGGATGGCCGGCGCAACGAAGCATCCTGACTTCGCATTACCCATGACCGGATCGCAGGCGTAGACCGCCGCCGGGTTGGCGGCTTTGACCCGGGCGACGGCGTCCAGGATCACATCTCCGATGCCCTCGGAGCCCTGGTAGCCCGACAGCACCGCGTCGATCTGCGGAAAGACTCCGCGCTCCTCGATGCCGGTGAGCACCTCCGCGACGTCCGCCGGCGAGATCAGCGGTCCGCGCCAGGCGCCGTACCCGGTGTGGTTGGAGAAGTTCACGGTGTACACCGGCAAGACCTCGACGCCGATGCGCTGCAGCGGAAACACCGCTGCCGAGTTGCCGACGTGGCCGTAGGCGACGGCGGACTGGATCGAAAGGATCTTCATGAGGGCTGGCCTGCTTTCGTGGGACGAGCCGCGTCGATAGCGGCTGACAGATCGGATGCCAGGCGTGTCGCCTCGGCATCGGTGAGGTCGTGAACGGTCAGGCGCAGGTGCTGCGCGGCATCCTCCCCGGCGAGCACGAACTCTTCGCCGGAGCGCGCGAGCCACCCGCGCCGCATGAGATGCTCGCCGACAGCGCGAGCTGGCGCCCCGAGCGGCACCCACAGGTTGAGGCCGTCGGCCGCATGCGCCGGAACACCGGCATTCTGCAGCAGCTGCGCAACTGCAGCGTTGCGTTCGGCGTAGTGGGCTCCCGCACGACGGATGTCGTCGCGGACTGCATCGTCGGTGAGCAGCGCGTGAGCAAGGCGCTGCAGCAGATGGCTCACCCACGTCGTTCCCGGGCTCAGGCGCAGCGCGAGACGTGCCGCCGTTTCGGGGTCCGACGCGGTGACCGCCAGGCACATGTCGGGGCCGAGGAATTTCGACACCGACCGGATGAGAGCCCAGCGTTCGTGATCGGGTCCGACGATCGTGTGGAAGGGGCGCTCGGAGAGGAGGGAGAAGTGGTCGTCCTCCACGACGAGAACATACGGGTGCGCGGCGAGCTCGGCGCGCAACGCGGCTGCCCGCGCTGCTGACAGGCTGGCGCCGGTGGGATTCTGGGCGCGGGGGGTGCTCACGATGGCACGCACCCCGGCATCCAGGGCCGCACGGAGGCCGGCGACAGTCATTCCTTCGTCGTCGACAGGAACCGGCACCGCCCGGTAGCCGCCCAAACGCAGGATGTTCATCGTCGACAGGAAGCAGGGGTCTTCGACGGCGACGGCATCCTCACGGGCGAGGGACTGTCCGAGCAGGCGCTCGATCGCGTCTGACGCGCCGCCGGTGATCGTCAACCGCAGCTCGGGCTGATCGACCATCGCCTCGCGCATCCACGCGTTCGCCCACGCCTCGAAGTCGCGGTCGATGACCGGCTCACCGTAGAGCACGGGTCGGCCAGTGACGCGCGAGAGCAGGCGGGTTGGATCGGGGATGAGTGCGGCATCCGGATTTCCGGTGCCGAGGTCGCGCAGAACCGTTCCGGAAGCAAAGCCCTCCTGCGGCATCCGGGGCGATCCGGCAATGAGGGTCCCGCCCCTGCCCCGTGTCACGACAGTTCCCGCCTGGGCGAGATGGCGATAGGCAGCGACGACAGTATTGCGATTCACGCCCAAGCGCTCGGCCAGGGCGCGGACCGGGGGGAGCGCGTCACCGGGAGCGAGCACGCCGCGTTCGACGAGGCCCCGAACGCTCTCCGCGATGTCGGTCGCCGTCGAGCCGGCGATGGCCGGGTGCGCATCGAGGGCAGTCATCCCGACGAGTCTAAGCGGTGGGACATGCTAGGTTTTGGCATAGGTCAAGACGAAGGGATCCTCGTGTCCGCATCCACCACCGGTTCGTCTCGCGTCAAGCGCGGGCTCGCCGAAATGCTCAAGGGCGGCGTCATCATGGACGTCGTCACCCCCGACCAGGCGAAGGTCGCCGAGGACGCGGGCGCCGTCGCGGTGATGGCCCTGGAGCGGGTGCCCGCTGACATCCGCGCGCAGGGCGGCGTGTCGCGCATGAGCGACCCCGACATGATCGACGGCATCATCGAGGCGGTGTCGATCCCGGTCATGGCCAAGGCGCGGATCGGGCACTTCGTCGAAGCTCAGGTGCTGCAGGAGCTCGGCGTGGATTATATCGACGAATCCGAGGTACTCTCGCCCGCCGACTACGTCAACCACATCGACAAGTGGGGTTTCACGGTGCCTTTCGTGTGCGGTGCCACGAACCTCGGTGAGGCTCTGCGCCGTATCAACGAGGGCGCCGCGATGATCCGCTCGAAGGGCGAAGCCGGCACCGGTGACGTCTCTGAGGCCATGAAGCACATCCGCAAGATCAAGGGCGAGATCGCCGCACTCGGTGCGCTCTCCAAGGATGAGCTGTACGTCGCCGCCAAGGAACTTCAGGCTCCGTACGAGCTCGTCGCCGAGATCGCTGAGACCGGAACGCTGCCGGTCGTGCTCTTCGTCGCTGGGGGCGTTGCTACGCCCGCGGATGCCGCGATGATGATGCAGCTCGGGGCCGACGGCGTCTTCGTCGGATCGGGCATCTTCAAGTCCGGGAATCCGGCGGAGCGCGCGGCGGCGATCGTGAAGGCGACGACCTTCCATGACGACGCGAAGGTCATCGCGGACGTGTCCCGGGGCCTCGGCGAAGCGATGGTCGGCATCAACGTCGCCGACCTTCCGGCACCCCATCGCCTCGCCGAGCGGGGCTGGTGAGCACTACCCGTCCGCATGTCGGTGTGCTCGCCCTCCAGGGCGATGTGCGCGAGCATGTGGCGGTGCTGCGCGGCCTCGACGTCGAGGTTTCCCTCGTGCGCCGACCCGAGGAACTCGCCGCTGTCGACGGGCTGGTCCTCCCCGGCGGCGAGTCCAGCGTGATCGACAAGTTGTCCCGAGCCTTCGGGATGCGTGAGCCGATCATCGCGGCGCGAGAGGCCGGGATGCCGATGTACGGCACGTGCGCCGGCCTGATCCTCTTGGCCGACGACATCATCGATGGCATCGATGGTCAGCAGACATTTGGTGGCCTGGACGTCATCGTGCGCCGCAACGCGTTCGGAAGCCAGGTCGACTCGTTCGAAACTGACATCGATGTGCCAGTCTTCGGCGAGCCAGCGGTGCACGCGGTCTTTATCCGTGCGCCGCTGGTCGAGCAGGTCGGGGAGCGAGCCGAGGTCGTGGCATCCCTCGACGACGACCGTGTGGTCGCCGTCCGCCAGGGTGCCCTGCTCGGAACCTCGTTCCACCCCGAGGTGACCGGCGAGACGCGGTTCCACGAGTTGTTTCTGCGCGCCGTGCGCTCGGCAGCCTGACGGAGCACGCTTCACGCGGCCGATAGAATCGAGCGCATGTCCGGCCACTCCAAGTGGGCGACGACCAAGCACAAGAAGGCCGTCATCGACGCGCGTCGTGCCAAGTCGTTCGCCAAACTCATCAAGAACATCGAAGTCGCAGCCAAGCTCGGCGGTGCCGATCTCGCTGGTAACCCCACGCTGTACGACGCCGTGCAGAAGGCGAAGAAGACCTCGGTTCCCAATGACAACATCGACCGCGCAATCAAGCGCGGTGCAGGCATCTCGGGCGACGCCGTCGAATACCAGACGATCCTCTACGAAGGCTACGGACCGAGCGGCGTGGCCCTCATGATCGAGTGTCTGACCGACAACAAGAACCGCGCGGCAGCCGAAGTGCGCACAGCGCTCTCGCGCAACGGAGGAACGCTGGCAGACCCCGGGTCAGTCGCCTACAACTTCCACCGCAAGGGAGTCATCGTCGTCTCGGGTGAGGGCACCACAGAAGACGACGTCATGATGGCGGCACTCGAGGCAGGGGCCGAGGAGATCGAGCCGCACGCTCAGGGATTCGAAGTCATCACCGAGGCATCCGACCTCGTCGCCGTGCGTTCGGCGCTGCAGGAGGCGGGCCTTGACTACGAGTCGGCGGATGTCGAGTTCGTTCCCTCGCTCAAGGTCGAGGTCGACGCCGACACTGCACGCAAGGTTTTCCGGATCATCGACGCTCTCGAAGACAGCGACGACGTCCAGAACGTCTACAGCAACTTCGACCTGTCGGCCGAGGTCCAGGCCGAGCTCGAGAACGACGAGTAGGGCGCGCCTTCTGGGCACCGCCGCTCGTCGCGCCTAGCGTTACCGGGTGGCGACTGTTCGCGTGCTCGGAATCGATCCCGGCCTCACCCGCTGCGGCGTGGGTGTCGTGGATGTCGCTGCCGACCGCTCTGCGGCACTTGTCCATGTCGGCGTGATCCGGACGGATGCCGACCTCGCCATCGAGCTGAGGCTCGCCGGCATCGCGTCCGGCATCCGCGAGATCCTGGATTCGCATCGGCCCGATGTCGTTGCGGTGGAGCGCGTGTTCGCCCAGCACAATCGGAGCACGGTCATGGGTACTGCGCAGGCCAGCGGTATCGCGTTGATGCTCGCGGGCGAGCGGGGTCTTCCGGCGGCTACGCACACCCCGACCGAGGTCAAGGCCGCGATCACCGGGTACGGCAGCGCCGACAAACGCCAAGTGCAGACGATGGTGGCGCGCATCCTGCGGCTGGATGTCCTCCCGCAGCCTGCAGACGCCGCCGACGCCCTGGCGCTCGCTCTGTGTCATGCGTGGCGCGGCGCTCCTCAGGCGCGCGCGGCGACCGGCGGCTCGCTGACCAAGGCGCAGCAGGCCTGGCGGGATGCCGAGCGGCGCGCTCGGGTCTGAGCGTGTCGCTCGAACAAATGTCCGATTCGCCGCATAGCCTGCTCTGAGGCGCGGGCCGCGCCGAACGGAAGGAGCACGATGATTTCGTCAGTGCGGGGCGTCGTCGGCTACGCCGACCTGGACTCGGTGGTGATCGAAGTCGGGGGAGTGGGACTCAACGTCGCCGTGACGCCCGACGTCGCCCGCGCGGCGCGAGTCGGTGAACCGCTGTTCCTGCACACATCGTTGATCGTCCGAGAGGACGCACTGAGCCTCGTGGGCTTCGAGACCCGCGACGAGCTGACGACGTTTCTGCTGCTGGTCGGAGTCACCGGCGTCGGCCCGAAGTCCGCACTGGGAGTGCTCAGCGCGATGTCGGTCGATCAGATCGCCACCGCTGTCGCCGCCGAAGACGACGCGCCCTTCCGTCGGGTATCGGGAATCGGCCCGAAGACGGCAAAGCTGATCGTGCTGCACTTGACGGGGAAGGTCATAGCCCCCGCTGCGGCGTCGCGCGCGGCATCCGGATCTGACAGCCGAGCTGACGCGGTGACAGCCGCGTTGACCGGGCTCGGATGGCCCGAGCGCCACGCCGCCGAGGTGGCAGCGAGCGTCATCGAGGATGCCGCCTCCGAGGCGTCAGTGCAGGATCTGCTGCGCCGAGCGCTGGCAGAGCTCGGGCCCGCACGCAAGGAGACGACCCGTGGATGACCTCACCGACCCCGCGCCCTCGAAGGATGAGTCGGAGCTCGCGATCGAGGGAGCGTTGCGGCCGTCGTCCCTCGCTGAGTTCGTGGGGCAGACGAAGGTCAGGGGACAGCTTCAGCTCCTGCTCGACGCAGCACGCCTTCAGGAGCGACCCGCCGATCACATCCTGCTGGCCGGTCCACCAGGCTTGGGCAAGACGACGCTCGCCATGATCGTCGCTCACGAGAGCGAACGGCCGCTGCGGATGTCGAGTGGACCGGCGATCCAGCACGCCGGCGATCTCGCGGCTCTGCTCTCGAGCTTGACTCCCGGTGAAGTGCTCTTCATCGATGAAATCCATCGCATGGCTCGCTCTGCCGAAGAGATGCTCTACCTCGCCATGGAGGATTTTCGGATCGACATCATGGTCGGCAAAGGCGCCGGTGCCACGAGCATCCCTCTCGATCTGGCCCCGTTCACGCTCGTGGGCGCCACGACGCGCGCGGGCCTGCTCCCGAATCCGCTGCGAGATCGGTTCGGCTTCACAGCGCACCTGGAGTATTACGAGCCCGAAGAACTGGAGCGGGTCCTCGAGCGATCGGCGCGGATGCTGGACGTTCCGCTGCCAGCCGAGTCTCGCGCCGAGATCGCCCGGCGCTCACGAGGGACACCGCGCATCGCGAACCGGCTGCTACGGCGGGTCCGCGACTACGTCGTCGTCCACGGTGGCAGCGCCTCTGCGGCATCCGTAGACGCCGCCCTCGACCTGTACGACGTTGACGCGATTGGCCTTGACCGACTTGATCGCGCCGTCCTGGAGGCGCTCGTGCGCCGGTTCCATGGCGGTCCCGTCGGACTCAACACTCTCGCCGTGACCGTCGGCGAGGAAGCCGACACGATCGAGTCTGTGATCGAGCCCTACCTCGTGCGCATCGGCTTCATGGGCCGCACCCCCCGCGGCCGCGTTGCGACTCCTGACGCCTACGCGCACCTCGGTGTACGTCATGCCGATCAGACGCTGAGATTCGATGACCTATAATTCCTGGAGGCTTTGACCCCACGCGGCCCGACGTCTGCGCGGCCGCACCCGAAAGGCGCCCTTCTTCATGAACTTCCAGGACTTCTTCCTCAACTACGGCCTGCTCATCCTGCTGGGCGCCCTCCTGGTGTTCATGTTCTGGAACTCCAGCCGCCGCATGAAGAAGCAGCGCGAGGAGCAGGCACAGAAGGCGCGCCAGACCGTTCCCGGCGCCGAGGTGCTGCTGCAGGGCGGCCTGTACGGCACCATCGTCGAGTTCGACCCCGACAATCTCGACCAGCCTGCGGTTGTCGAGATCGCGCCCGGCGTCGACATCAAGGTCCACAGCCAGGCGATTCTGCGGATCATCACGCCCGCTGACGAGGTTGAGGACGAAACCGACGACGGTTTCGACGACATCGTCGACAACTATCACGAGACCCACGACGGCGAGTCCTCGGATGCTGTGACCACGGACGCGGAGCCGGCCGCCGAGACCGACGCCGACGGGCGCGACGGCGACACCAAGCCCAACGCCTGACCCTTTCTGGAAAGCATCCCGTGGCTGCATCCACTCCTGTTCGCCGTGCCTGGCGGGCCCTCACCGGTCTGCTGACAATCACGGCGGTTCTGTTCGGTATCAACGCCCTGGGCGTCTATGTGTTCAACGCAAGTTCATGGGCACCGGAGCTCGCCCTGGACCTGCAGGGCGGCACCCAGATCATTCTCGAAGCGCAGACCGCGGACGGTGCTGACCCGTCGGCCGAGCAGATGAATCAGGCTGTCACGATCATCCGCCAGCGTGTCGACGCCTCGGGTGTCGGCGAAGCTGAGGTCACCACAGAGGGTGGCAAGAACATCGTCGTGCAGATCCCGGGCGAGGCAGACGAGCAGACCCGGCAGAGGATCGAGGCCTCCGCGCAGCTGCAGCTGCGAGCTGTGCTGTACACGGGGTCGCCTGCCACGTCGTTCATCGGCGAGGACGGCGAGTCCACCCCGTATCCGACGCCGGACCCCAGCCTCGAGTCGACGCCGACAGTGGAGCCCACCAGCGGGAGCGACACCAACTGGATCACGCCGGCATTGCAGGCGGAGTTTCTTGCGTACGACTGTGCGAACCCGGACAACGATCCCGCGAACGCGCCCACTGATGAGCCACTCATCACGTGTGACGCATCGGGAACGGTCAAGTACATCCTCGGACCGGTGGAGTTGGACGGGTCATCGATCGTCGACGCGACGAGCGGACTCGAGCAGACTTCCGGTCGATGGGTCGTGAACCTGCAGTTCAACGAGTCCGGGACTGAGACCTTCGGGCAGATCAGCCAGCGGCTCTTCGGAGCGACGCCGCCGCTCGACCAGTTCGCCTTCGTCCTCGACGGCTACGTCCTGACCGCTCCGTCGATGAATGCGCAGATCCTCGACGGACGCCCGAGCATCAGCGGCAGCTTCACGCAGGAGTCCGCAAAGGTCCTTGCCGACCAGCTGAAGTACGGTGCGCTACCGCTGAGCTTCGTCGTCGTGAGCTCTGACACGATCTCGGCAACCCTCGGGTCCCAGCAGCTGCAGATCGGGTTGATCGCGGGCCTTATCGGCCTGGCCCTGGTCGCCATCTACTCGCTCATCGTCTACCGCGCCCTCGGGTTCGTGATCATCGCCTCCCTCGTCGTGATGGCGGTGCTCACGTACGTGATGCTGCTGATCCTTGGCTGGCGCATGGGCTTCCGGCTCTCGCTCGCCGGTGTCGCGGGTCTGATCGTGTCGATCGGGTTCACCGCTGACTCGTTCATCGTGTACTTCGAACGCATTAGAGACGAATTGCGCGACGGCAAGTCGATCACCGGCGCCGTCGAAGACGGTTGGT
>Ga0310345_10002533_pt1 | contig 18270 bp, 15 predicted proteins | sample HC15DNA20500_MG_FD_204667 | JGI IMG/M metagenome (GOLD analysis project Ga0310345, IMG submission 204667) | Marine microbial communities from station ALOHA, North Pacific Subtropical Gyre - HC15-DNA-20-500_MG | ecosystem: Environmental > Aquatic > Marine > Oceanic | place: Pacific Ocean: North...
GCGACCGCGCGCAGCGCGGCTTGTCCTTGACCGGAGGGGGCGAGTCGCTCAGGCATCAACAGCGACGGACGGCTCCGGAGAACAGGCGCGGGGCTTGTTCTTGGGTGAGTTCCCGAGCGTCCCTTCCGCCCGCGCAGCGGGCGCATGCCAAGCCCGCCCGCAGGGCGCCCCCTCCCCCCGCCTCGCGCAGGAGCCCGCGTTGACCCCCGAACTCGTCATCCTCGACGGCCGCCTCCTGACCATGGACCCCGCCCGCCCCCGGGCCTCGGCGCTGGCGATCTCCGCCGGCCTGATCACCGCCGTCGGCGAGACGGCCGAGATCCGCGACCTCGCCGGCCCCGCCACCCGGGTGATCGACGCGCAGGGCGCGACCGTCCTGCCGGGCTTCATCGACAGCCACGTGCACCTGTTCCAGGGCGCGGCGGAGCTCGACTATCTCGACCTCCACGGGACCGAGGGGATCGACGCGCTGACCGGCAAGGTCAGGGCCTATGCCGCCGCCAACCCCGCCGACCGCGTGGTCTTCGCGATCCAGGCGGATTACGCGATCCTCGGCCCCGGCCGGCCCACCACCCGCCAGGACCTCGACCGGGTCCTGCCCGACCGCCCCTTCGCGATGTTCGCCCCCGACCATCACACGGTCTGGGCCAACACGCCCGCGCTGGAGCTCGCCGGCCTCCTGCACGGCGGCGAGACCGAGATGGGCTCCGAGATCCGCCTCGCCCCCGACGGGACCGCCACCGGCGAGCTGCGCGAGCCCGGCGCCTACGCTCCGGTGCTCGCCCATACCCGCTACGGCGGGCGGGACATGTTCGGCCTCGTCGCCGGCCGCGACCCGCACCCCGCCCCCACCGCGGCCGAGCGCGCGCTCGACGCCCGGGTGATCGCCCGCGGCCTGCGCCATGCGGCCAGCCACGGGATCACCAGCCTCCACAACATGGACGGCAATTTCTACACCGCCGAGCTGCTGCACGCCTGCGAGGCCGCAGGCGACCTCCTGTGCCGCACCGAGGTTCCCTTCCACCTCAAGGGCCAGGACCCGCTCTCCCGCCTCGAGGAGGCGGAGGAGATGCGCCGCCGCTACGCCTCCGACTGGCTGTGGAGCCGGCGGGTGAAGATGTTCATGGACGGCGTGGTGGAAAGCTCCACCGCCCTGATGCTGGAGCCCTACCCCGGCCTCTCGACCACCGGCGACGCCGTCTTCACGCCCGAGCATTTCAACGCCGCCTGCATCGAGGCCGACCGCCGCGGCTTCCAGATCGCGGTGCACGCCATCGGCGACCTGGCCGTCCGCCGCACCCTCGACGGCTTCCAGGCCGCCCGAGAGGCCAATGGCCCGCGCGACTCCCGCCACCGGGTCGAGCATATCGAGGTTCTGGATCCCGCCGACCTCCCCCGCTTCGCGGAACTGGGCGCCGTCGCCTCGATCCAGCCCGGCCACGCGCCCTTCGGCGGCGTGTTCCCCCCGGACGGCGCCGGCCGGAGGCTGCACGCGCGCCAGATCCCCTGGGCCTTCGCCTGGCGCCGGATCCGGGACTCGGGCGCCCGGGTGATCTTCTCCACCGACTGGCCGGTGATGCCGGTGGACGTGACCGCGAACCTCAAGGCCGCGGTGGCGCCCCTCGACCTCGGCCCCCCCTGGGTCGACAACGCCCAGACCCTTATGGAAACGCTGGAGTCCTACACCGCCGGCAACGCCTGGGTGGAGTTCAACGAGACCCGCAAGGGCCGCCTCGCCCCCGGCATGATGGCCGACGTCGTGGTGATGTCCCACGACCTCGAGGCCCTCCCGCCTTCGGAGATCGACCGCGCCCGCGCCGCCGTCACCCTCTGCGGCGGCCGCATCACCTGGGAGGCCTGACGCCGACCGAGCTTCCGCGGTCGACCGCGGCTCCAGGCTCGACCGCGCCGCCAGGGCGACCGCCCCCCCGCGCCGACCGCGCCGCCAGGGCGGCGCCCCGGGCCTGACCCGGGGCCTCGCGCCGCTCGCCCTTGGAACGCCCCGCGCCGCCCTGCCCCCGCGCCCGCCGCAGGCCCCGCCGGCGACCCGCGCCTCCCGACAGGCCCCTCGCCCCGCCCGCCCCCGGGCGCCCCGCAGCCAAGCCCGCCCGCAGGGCGCCTGCGGGCCCGGGAGCCCGCCGCTCCGCCGCACGATCCCCCTTTGGAACCCGCGCCCGATCGGCCAGACTGCGCGCCAAGGGAGGACCGCATGACCGCAACCGAGACGCTCGACGTCCTGATCATCGGCGCCGGCCTGTCGGGCATCGGCGCCGCCTGCTGGCTGACCCGCGAGGCGCCCGGCCGCGCCTGGGCCGTCGTCGAGGCGCGCGCGGACCTGGGCGGCACCTGGGACCTGTTCCGATACCCCGGCGTGCGCTCGGATTCGGACCTCTACACCTTCGGCTACGACTTCAAGCCCTGGACCTCCGGGAAGGCCATCGCCGGCGCTCCCGAAATCCTCGCCTACCTGCGCGAGGCCGCCGGCGAGAATGGCGTGACCCCGAAAATCCGCTTCCGCCGCCGGGTGATCGCCGCCGACTGGTCCTCGGCCGAGGCGCTGTGGACCGTGCGCCTGCGCCACGAGGAGGACGGATCCGAAAGCCTGCTCCGCGCCCGCTGGATCTTCGGCGCCACCGGCTACTACGACTACGCCGAGGGCCACCGCCCGCACTTCCCCGGCGAGGAGACCTACCAGGGCCCCATCCTGCACCCCCAGTTCTGGCCCGAGGACTTCGACGCGACCGGCAAATGCATCGCCGTGATCGGCTCGGGCGCCACCGCCGTCACCCTGGTCCCGGCGCTGGCCGAGACGGCCGAGCACGTGACCCAGGTGCAGCGCACGCCGACCTACGTGCTGCCGGTGCCCTCCGGCGACGGGCTGGCGACCCTCGCCCGTCGGCTGCTGCCCGCCCGCCGCGCCCATGCCTTCGCCCGGCGCAAGAACATCCTGCAGCAGCGCTGGGTCTGGCTGCTGTGCCAGCGATACCCGCAGACCGCGCGCCGCATCATCCGCTGGGTCAACCGCAAGGCCCTGCCGAAGGGCTTCGACGTCGACCGCCACTTCAACCCGCCCTACGGCCCCTGGGACCAGCGCCTCTGCGCCGTGCCCGACGGGGATTTCTACGCCGCGATCCGGGAGGGCCGCGCCTCCGTCGTCACCGGCGCGCTGGAGCGGTTCACCCCGACCGGCCTGCGCATGCAGGACGGGACCGAGATCGCGGCCGACGCCGTCGTCACGGCCACCGGCCTGAAGCTTCAGCTCTTCGGGGGCGCGACCCTCTCGGTCGACGGGGCGGAGGTGGTTCCCTCGGAAAAGCTGGTGTTCAAGGGCATGATGCTCTCGGGCGTGCCGAACTTCTGCTTCGCCATCGGCTACACCAACGCCTCCTGGACCCTGAAGATCGGCCTGCTGTGCGAGCATTTCTGCCGCCTGCTCAACCACATGGCCGCGACCGGAGCCGAGGTCTGCACGCCCGTGCGCCCCGAGAGCGGGCTCTCGGAGCGCCCGCTGATGGACTTCCAGGCGGGCTACGTGCTGCGGTCGCTCGCGATGCTGCCCCGCCAGGGCGACCGGGACCCGTGGACGATGACCTTCGACTACCTCGCCGACGTCAAGACCCTGCGCCACGGCCCGGTCGACGACCCCGCCCTGCGCTTCTCCCCCGCGCCCGCGCGGGAGGCCGCGGCATGAGCCGCTTCGCGGGGCGCACCGCCGCCGTCACCGGCGCGGGCTCGGGCATCGGCCGGGCGCTGGCGCTGGGCCTCGCCGGACGGGGGGCGCGGCTGGCGATCTCCGACCTCTCCGAGGCGGGCCTCGCCGAGACCGCGAGCCTGCTGCGCGGGGCCGGGGCCGAGGTCGAAGCCACCCGCCTCGACGTGACCGACGCCGCCGCCCTCGAAGCCTGGGCCGAGGCGACCGAGGCCCGCTTCGGCGCCGTCCACCAGCTCTACAACAACGCCGGCATCAGCCTCGGCTCCGGCCCCCTGCTGGAGATGCGCCAGGGCGCGTTCGAGCGGATCGTGGAGGTCAACATGTGGGGCGTGATCCACGGAACCCGCGCCTTCCTGCCCCGCCTGATCGCCAGCGGCGACGGGGCGTTGGTCAACATCTCCTCGCTCAACGGGCTGATGGCGCAGGGGGGGCTCTCGGCCTACTGCGCCTCCAAGTTCGCGGTGCGCGGCTTCACCGAGGCGGTGCGGATCGAGATGCTGATGGCGAAGGCCCCGGTGCAGGTGGTGTTGGTCCACCCCGGGGGCGTCGCCACCAACATCGCGCGCGCCAACCTCGCCGAGCTGGGCGACCTCGCGCCCGAGGAACGCGCCCGCGCCGAATCCCGCCTCAAGGTCTACGAGGAGAAGCTCCTGAAGATGCCGCCCGCGACGGCGGCCCGCACGATCCTCGACGGCGTCGCCCGCGGCCGCTCGCGCATCGTGGTGACCCGCGCGGCGGTCTGGCTCGACCGTTTCGTGCGCCTGGTCCCCGAGCGCTACCCGACCCGCGTCGCCGCCGCGCAGGCGAAGCTGTTCCCCGACTGAGCCCGCCGTCCCGCCGCCCCGCCCCCATGGCCGGGCCGGGCGGCGGCGGCGACGGACCCCGCGGGTCCCGACGTGCAACTCCTGCGCCCCCCTCGTTCCGCGGAGCCAGGACATGACCCGAGCCGTCGCCCTTTCCTATTCCCCCGCCCAGAAGCGCCTGCACTGGGCCGTCGTCGCGCTGATCGCCCTGCAGTGGCTGGTCTTCGACGGCATGGGCCGCCCGTTCCACGACTCGATGGAGGCCGGCGCGCCGGCGTGGAGCGCGGTCCCCGTCATCCACCTCGCCCTCGGCCTCGCGGTGCTGGGGCTGGCGCTGGCCCGCCTGTGGCTGCGCCGCCGCCACGGCGCGCCCGCGGCGCCGGCGGAGGAGCCGGAGCTGTTCCGCACCGCCTCGAAATGGGCGCATGGCGCGATCTACGCGCTGCTGCTGGCGATGCCGCTGACGGGCCTGCTGGCCTGGTTCGGGCGGGTGGGCGCGGCGGCCGGGCTGCACGAGATCCTGATGAACCTGCTGCTGGCGCTGGTCTTCGTCCATGTCGCGGCGGTGGCGGTGCACCAGGTCGTGTGGAAGACGGACCTGATGGCCCGGATGAAATGACCGCCCCGCCCCGGCCCGCCTTGCGCGGGCGGGCCGGGGCGCCCAGATCGAGCCGACCGCTCCGCAGCAGGCGACCGCCCGCCGGTCATCCCACGCGCGGCCCTCTCCCGGCCCCTCGCGCCGCGCCAGGATTCCCGATGTCCGACCTCTCCCCCACCTCCGCCCCTCCCGTCTTCGAGGGCGTCCGCCATGAGCTCAAGCGCCGCGAGACCACCGTCGCCTCGGTCTCGCGCCTGACCCCGCACATGATCCGCATCGTCGTGGCCGGCAAGGCGCTGGCCGACTTCGCCTCCCCCGCCCCCGACGACCATGTGAAGATCCTGGTGCCCGGGCCCGGGGGGGAGCCGGTGATGCGCGAATACACGCCCCGCGCTTTCGATCCCGCCGCCCGCACCCTGACCCTCGACTTCGCGGTGCACGAGGCCGGGCCCGCCACCGCCTGGGCGCTCTCGGCCCGGCCGGGCGATCCGCTGACCGTGGGCGGCCCGCGCGGCTCGCGCGTGCTGCGCAGCCCGGTCGCGCGCTGGCTGCTGATCGGGGACGAGACCGCCCTGCCCGCCATCGCCCGCCGCATCGAGGCGCTGCCGCAGGCGGCGGAGGTCGAGACCCTGGTCGCCGTCCCCGGCCCCGCCGACGAGCAGGTCTTCGCCGGCGCGGCGCGGGTGACCTCGCGCTGGCTGCACCGCCCGGCCGCGCAGGCGACGGACCCCGGGCCGTTCCTCGCGGCGCTCGCCGATTTCGCGCCCCGGCCGGACGGCTTCGTCTGGATCGCGGCCGAGGCGCAGGCGGCGCGCGCCCTGCGCGCCCATCTCCTCGCCCGCGGCCAGCCGCAGGCCTGGATGAAGGCCGCCGGCTACTGGGTCGCCGGCAAGGCCGACGCCTCGGTGAAGGAGATCGCCGACTGAGCGGCGGCCCCGGGTCCGGCCCGGGGCGCGCGCCGGCGGGGGGCGCTCAGTCGCCCCCGGCCCCCTCCTCGCGGCCCCAGGCGCGCAGCATCAGCTCGACCGCCGCGGCGACGGTGCGCGCGACGTCGGCGTCGTCGAGGGGCGCATGCTCCCCGCAGAACAGGCGGCGCCGCCAGAGGCCGGCCGAGACCAGCTCGATGAACTGCACCGCCGCGAGATGCGGGTCGGGGACCGCCAGGCGGCCCGCCGCGACCTCCCGCTCGAACCGGGCGGCGAGGCGGTCGTGCAGGCGGCTGGGGCCGACGCGATAGAAGCGCTCGCCCATCTGCGGCATCCGCGCCACCGCGCCGATGACGATGCGCTGGGCGCGGATCACGTCCTCCGAGCACAGCGCCCGGCACAGCGCCTCGCCGAAGCGGGTCAGCGTCTCGGGCAGGGACGCGGGCGCGTCGAGCAGCGCCACCACGCCCGCGAACATCCGGTCGCGCTTGTCGGCCACCAGCGCCTCGAACAGCTCCGCCTTGTCGGCGAAATAGACGTAGATCGTGCCCTTCGAGACCCCCGCCGCCCGGCGCACGTCCTCCATCGAGGCGGCGTCGAAGCCCTTCTCCAGGAAGGCCTGCGCCGCCCCCTCCAGGATCTGGGCGCGCTTGGCCGGGTCGGCCCCCGCGGCATGGCGGCGGGCGGGCGCGGCCCCGGGCTCGGCGCCGTCTTCCGACTCGACGCCGGCGCCGGCGCGGATCTCGGGCTCGGTCTTGGGATCGGGCGCGGTCATCGGGCCTCCTGCGGCGACTTCTCCCGCATTTAGTCGAACCATGCGGTTCGATGAAGTCTTGATTCCGTCCCGGCGAGCGCCTAGGTCCCATCGAACCGATCGGTTCGATTACGCCTGCGCGAGTCGCGCCGCCCGCCCGCCGGAGGACGCCAAAGATGTCGAAGCATGCCCCCGGGACCGACGACGCGGTCCCCGTCGCGCCCGCCGGGCGGCGCGGCCCGTCCGGGCCCGCCGCGGCCCCGGACGCCCCCGCCGCGGCGCCGAAACGCTCCGGCCGCCGCAGGGCGGTGCTGGCGGCGCTCGGCCTCCTCGCGCTGGGCGCGGGGAGCTACGAGGGTTGGCAGTGGTGGACCGTCGGCCGCTTCCTGGTCGAGACCGACGACGCCTACGTGCAGTCCGACATCACCCTGATCTCCAGCCGCGTGCAGGGCTACGTCGCCGCCCTGCCGGTGGAGGAGAACCGCCGCGTCCGCGCCGGCGAGACGCTGGTGCAACTCGACGACGGCGACTATCGCCTCGCCCTGCAGACGGCGCAGAGCCGGGTGGCCACCGCCGACCGCACCCTGGCGCGCATCGACGCCCAGATCGGGGCCGCCGGCGCCGCCGTCGACCAGGCGCTTGCCGGCCGGCAGGCGGCCGAGGCGACCCTGAAGAACGCCGCCATCAGCCTCGAGCGCGCCCGCGACCTGGTGGCCCGCAAGGTCGCCGCCCAGGCCCAGCTCGACGCCGCCACCGAGGCCTTCGACACCGCGTCGGCCAACCTCGCCTCGGCGAAGGCCGCGGTGGAGAGCGCGCGCGCCCAGGTCGAGGTCCTCTCCGCCCAGCGGGCGGAATCCGAGGGCGCCCGGCACGAACTGGAGCTCGCCGTCGCCCAGGCGCGGCGCGACCTCGACCTGACCACGCTGCGCGCGCCGGTGGACGGCACGCTCGCGAACCTGGCGGTGGAGACCGGGGACCTCGTCTCCCCCGGGGCGCGGCTCGCCGCGCTGGTCCCCGACGCCGGCTTCTACATCGAGGCCAACTTCAAGGAGACGCAGATGCCCGGCCTCGCCCCCGGCGAGACGGTGGAGATCCGCTTCGACGCCCTGCCCGACCGCAGCTTCGAGGGGCGCGTCGCCTCCACCGCGCCGGCCACCGGCTCGGTGTTCTCGCTGCTGCCGGCGGAGAACGCGACGGGCAACTTCACCAAGGTCGTGCAGCGCGTGCCGGTGCGCATCGCGATCCCGGCCGAGGCCCAGGCCACCGGCGCCCTGCGCGCCGGCCTCTCGGCCCTCGTCGCCGTCGACACCCGCACCGCCCCGGCGGATAGCCCCGCCCATGGCCCCGCCGAAGCCCCCGGGGAGAGCCCCGGGACGCAGCCCGCCTCCGACAAGCTGGCCTCGGCCGACTGATCCCCCCGTCGCCTCGGCCGACGCCTCCGTCGCCGACCGGGCCGTGCAGCCGGCCCGGGGGATCCTCCCCCCCGGCGCCCTCCCTGGAACCCGCCATGTCCGCCGCCCCAGAGCCCGAGCTGACGCCCCGCCGGATGGTCGGCTTCCTGGTGATGGTCTTCGGGATGTTCATGGCGATCCTGGATATCCAGATCGTCTCCGCCTCCCTGCCCGAGATCCAGGCCGGCCTCGCCGCCGGCCCCGACGAGATCAGCTGGGTGCAGACCTCCTACCTGATCGCGGAGGTCGTGATGATCCCGCTGTCGGGCTTCCTGGGGCGGATGATGTCGACGCGGCTGATGTTCACCGCGGCGGCGGCGGGGTTCACCTTCGCCTCCTTCATGTGCGCCATGTCGACCTCGATCGGCGAGATGATCCTGTGGCGCGGCGTGCAGGGGTTCCTGGGCGGGGGCATGATCCCCTCGGTCTTCGCCGCCGCCTTCACCATCTTCCCCGCCTCCAAGCGCAGCCTGGTGTCGCCGATGGTGGGGCTGGTGGCGACGCTGGCCCCCACCGTGGGGCCGACGGTGGGCGGGTATCTCTCCTTCCACCTCTCCTGGCACTGGCTGTTCCTGGTCAACGTGCTGCCCGGCATCGGGGTCACGCTGGGCGCCTTCCTGCTGATCGACTTCGACAAGCCCGACTGGAAGCTCTTCGACCGCTTCGACTGGTGGGGGCTGCTGGCGCTGGCGGGGTTCCTGGGGGGCATGGAATACGTGCTCGAGGAAGGCCCCGCCAACGACTGGCTGCAGGACGAGGCGGTGGCGATCCTGGCCGGGGTCATGGTGGTGGGCGGGGTCGTCACCTTCTGGCGGGCGCTGAGCCGGCCGGACCCGATCGTGGACCTCTCGGCCTATCGGGACGTGAACTTCGCGGTGGGCTCGGCCTTCTCCTTCGTGATGGGGATCGGGCTCTACGGGCTGACCTATCTCTACCCGCTCTATCTCGCGCGGATCCGAGGGCTCGACAGCCTGCAGATCGGCGAGACGGTGTTCGTCTCGGGCCTCGCGATGTTCTGCGCGGCGCCGCTGGCGGGGATCCTGTCGCGACGGCTGGACCTGCGGGTGATGCTGCTGATCGGCTTCCTGGGCTTCGCGAGCTCCACCTGGATGCTGACGGGGCTGACCGCCGACTGGAGCTTCGACGAGCTGCTGGTTCCCCAGATCCTGCGCGGCCTGTCGCTGATGCTGTGCATGGTGCCGATCAACAACCTGGCGCTGGGCACCCTGCCGCCGGAGAAGATGAAGGGGGGCTCGGGCCTCTACAACCTGATGCGCAACCTCGGGGGGGCGGTGGGGCTGGCGGTGATCAACACGATCCTCTCCGACCGCGCCGACCTGCATTACGAGCGGCTGCGCGAGTCCGTGACCTGGTCCAACGCCGAGGCCCTGCGCCAGATGCGGATGCTGGAGGGGAACCTGAGCGCCCACGGGCTCGACCCCGCCGGCGCGCTGGCGCAGATGGCCGGGCGGCTGCACGGGCAGGCGACGGTGATGAGCTTCATCGACGTCTTCCTACTGATCGCCATGCTGTTCAGCGGCCTCGCCGTGGTGGCGCTGGCGATGAAGAAGCCCCCCGCGGACGCCGCCGTCTCGGCCCACTAGGCGCGGCGCGGGCGCCCCCCGGCCCCGCCCTCAGACCCCCACCGCCAGATGCGCCTTGCCGCGGCCGGAGCGGGCGAGGCGCCGGCGCAGCAGCGTCTCGGTCATCCGCGCCACCCGGTCGGGCATCTGCGGGGCGAGGTTCGCGGTCTCCTCCGGGTCCGCCTCCATGTCGAAGAGCATCGGGGGGAGGTGCTCGGCCGCGAAGCGGATCAGCCGCCAGCGGCCCTCGCGCAGGATCACGGCGCCGCTGTCCTCCAGGCCCGTGCCCCAGGCGCGCTGGAAGCGGGTCTCGCGCCCCTCCGGCTCGGCGAAGTCGATCTCCATCAGGGCGGAGGTCCGCCAGTCCGGCGTCTCGCCCTCCAGCCAGGGCGTCAGGGGGCGGCCGTCCCAGGGGGCGGGCGGCTCGCGGCCCGCGAGCGACAGGAGGGTGGGGGCGAGGTCCACGCTCTCGGTCGGGGCGCTCACCCGCCGCCCGGCCTGCGCGGGGCGGCGGGGATCGCGGATCATCAGGGGCACATGGAAGGCCTTCTCGAAGACCGAGTGCTTGCCCCACATCCGCCCGTCGCCGAGCATCTCGCCATGGTCGCCGGTGAAGACCACCACCGTGCGCTCGGCCTGGCCGGTGGCCTCCAGCCAGTCCAGCAGGCGCCCGATGTGGTGGTCGAGCTCGGCCACCAACCCAAGATATACCGCGCGCAGCGCCTGGGCCCTGGCGGGGGTCAGCCCCTCGCAATCGCCGTCGAAGCCCATCCACAGGCCGAAGGAATTGCGCTCGGAGAACCAGGCCCGGGTGAAGGGATGGTCGGCGCGGTCCTCGCCCGGCAGGGGGATGGCTTCGGGCGCCACCGCCTCGTTCCACGGCGCCGGCGCCACGAAGGGCGGGTGCGGGCGGATGTAGGTGAGATGCGCGGTCCAGGGGTGGTCGCGGCGGGCGTCGAGATGGGCGATCGTCAGGTCGGTGAGGAGCGCCGTGTCGCTGTCCTCGGCCCGGTAGAGGGCCGGACCGGCGATCTCGCCGCCCTGGGGGAGGTAGAGCTCGAACAGCCGCTGGGGCAGCGGGCGGGGGAGGTCGTAGCCCTTCTGGATCAGGTGCGCGAGCCAGGTGTGGGGGCTCTCGAAGCGCATCTCGACCACCTCGCGGAAGCCCGGGAGCAGACCCTCGTAGCTGCGCAGCGCGGGGTCGGCGGGATGATGCGCGTCCGGGTCGGGAGTGGCGTCGGTGTAGCCGAAGAGGAGGGGCTCGCGGCCCGCCTTTCGCCACTCCCTGGCGAGATTGGTCAGGCCGGCGTCGAGCGGCGTGCCGTTGCGCAAGCTGCCGTGATTGAAGGCATAAAGCCCGGTCAGCAGGCTCGCGCGGGCGGGGCCGCAGGGGGCGGTGACGGTGTGGTGGTTCTCGAAGACCACGGACTCGCGGGCCAGCCGGTCGAGGTTCGGCGTGGGCGCGATCCCCGCCAGCCGGCCGTGCAGGACATCGGCGCGGAGCTGGTCCGCGGTGATGAAGAGGATGTTGAGCTCTGAGGGCGCCGGGGCGGTCACCCCTCGGCCTCCAGCCGCTCGATCAGGGCGGGGAGGTCGGCCACCGTGTCGATGACATGGTGGGCGCCGGCGCCGCGCAGGATGCCCGCGGCCTTGGCGCGGAGCGCGTCGCGCTCGGCGTCGGGGAGGGCTGCGAGGTCCTCGGGCGTCAGGCCGGCGATGTTGCCGGAGAGGGCGACGCCCACGGTGACGGCGCCGACGGCGACGCCCTCGGCGATGCCGGGCTCGGTATCGTCCACTTTCAGGACTTTTGCGCCCGGTTTCAGAGACATCTGTTCGAAGGCGAGGAACATCTGTTCCGGGCCTGGGCGGCCGCCGGTCACGTCGTCGGCGCAGACGATGCACTCGGGCGAGAACCCCTGCTCCGCCGCCACCGGGATCACGCCCTTCATGATCGAGCGGACGTAGCCGGTGGTGGAGCCGACGCGGATGCCCCTGGCGGCGAGCGCGTCCAGCGTCGCCTTCGCGCCCGGCACCAGGGTCGCGTATTTCGGGGCCACGGCCTCGTTCATCGGCACGAAGATCTCGTAGACGGCGTCGACGTCCGCTTCGGTGGGGGCGCGGCCGTGCTTCGCCTCCCACTGGCCGCGGATCGAGGGCATCGCCATCATCGCCTGGATATGGGCGCGCTTGGGGGAGCCCATGGGGCCGCGGGCCTCGTCGATGGTGGCGGTCACGCCGAACTTCGCGAAGGCTTCGACGAAGACGCCCATGGGGGCGAAGGAGCCGAAGTCGATCATGGTGCCGGCCCAGTCGAAGATGGCTGCGTCGAATTTCATGGGCGGGCTCCTGTCAGGCGAAGAGGGCGGCGAGCGTCTCCTCGCCGATGGCGAAGGAGGTCGAGGCGCCGCAGCCGGCGGTGACGATGCAAAGCCGGGTCGCGTCGTCCGGGGCGTCGGTCAGCCGCCAGCGGTCGGGCGCGGAGGCGTAGGTGCCGAGCCACCGCTCGGTCACTGCATAGGGGCCGAGGTCGAGGGCGGCCTCCATCTCGCCGAGCATCAACTGGTCGACGAGGGTGGAGGAGAACGGGTCAGGCGTCGCGGCATAGTGGTGGCTGTCGCCGACCACCAGGGAGCCGTCGGCGGACTGCACCACGATCAGGTGGACGCCGTTGGAGCGATGGCTTGGTTGTTCGGCGTCGAGGAGGGTCTGCAGGGCCTGCGCTTCGGGCAACTCGGCGTAGCCGAGGTAGCGGGCGAGGCCGAGGTCGGACATGACGGCCGCGCCCAGCGGGGGGCGGCGGGTGGGCATGACGCGCAGCATCTGCAGCTTGCAGCGGGTCAGGCCGTAGGCGGCGAGGCGGTCGGCGAAGGGGCCGGAGTAGTCGTCGCCGGGGCAGAGGATCACCGTCTCGGCCTCGATGAGGCCGGCAGAGGTGTGGACCTTCGGGGTCTCGACGGCGTGGACCTCGGTCAGCCAGCGGAAATCGACGCCGTGGGTCTCGGCGAGCCAGGCGGCGAGGCGGGGAATGGCGGTCTTCGACTCCACCCGGAATTCGAGGGGGGAGTGGAGGGCCGCGGTCACCCGCTCCGAGACGGGGGCGAATTCAAGGGCCTCGGCGCGGGTCAGGCGGCGGCAGCCGCGCCCCATGTCGGTGGCGAGGAAGGCGTCGATGACGGCCTCGGCCTGGGGGCGGCGCGCGGTGACCAGCATGCCGGGGTGGAGGATCTCGATGCCGGCCTTCGGGGCCACCTCGGCCCAGACGTCGCGGGAGCGGCGGGCCATCTGCCAGCAGTCGCCGGCCTGCTGGCCGTTGACCGTCACGAAGCCGAAATTGCGGATCGAGGCGCCGTTGGCCTGCGCGTCGCGCTCGATCACCACCACGCGCTTGCCCAGGCGCGCGGCGGCGAGCGCATGGGCGAGGCCGAGGATGCCGGCGCCGACGACGGCGACGTCGTAGCTCATGGGGCTCAGGCTCGTTCGTATGTCTCGAGGAAGGCCTCGACGGAGAGACCGCGGAAGTCCTCGAGACTGGCACGAAGCGCGGCGTGATCCCAGTCCCACCACGCAAGCGCGAGAAGTCTTTCGGCGATGCGGGGGGCGAAGCGGGGCTTGATCTCGGCCGCCGCCACCCCGCCGACGATGGTGTAGGGGGCCACGTCCTTCGTCACCACCGCGCCGGCGGCGACGATGGCGCCGGTTCCGACCGTCACGCCGGGCATGATGATCGAATTGTAGCCGAACCAGGTGTCATGGCCGACGGTCACGCCGTTGCGGCGGCGCTCCTCGAAGACCTCGGCCTCGTCCTGCGCATCGTCCCAGTAATTGGAGGCGCGATACATGAAATGATGCAGCGAGGCGCGCCGGTAGGGGTGGTTGGTGGGGCAGATCCGGCAGCCCGAGGCGATGTTGGCGAACTTGCCGATCGTCGAATAGGCGATCTCGTTGCGGCCGGCGCAGTAGGAATAGGCGCCGAAGTCGACCTCCAGCAGGTGAGAGCCGGCCATGACCTCGGTGTAGGGGCCAAGGCGGCTGTCCACCACCCGGCTGGTGGGGTCGACCCAGGGGGTTTCGCTCAGCCGCGCCATTCAGACCTCCCGCGCCTCGCGGCCCAGGATCAGGCGGCGGCGGAGCCAGCCGGACAGGGCGTCCATGGCGAAGACGACTAGGATGGTCAGGACGATGATGTAAAGCGTGTTCTCCCAGTCGCGGGAGGTGCGCATGGTCTCGACCAGCACCAGGCCGATGCCGCCGGCGCCCAGCGCGCCGATGACGGTGGCCGAGCGGGTGTTGGATTCGAGGTAGTAGAGGACCTGCGAGAGGAACACCGGCATGATCTGCGGGATCACCCCGAAGCGGTAGCGCTGCAGCTGGCTGGCGCCGGTGGAGTGCACCCCCTCGATCTGCTTGTCGTCGACGTTCTCCAGCGCCTCGGAGAAGAGCTTGCCGAGGCTGCCGGTGTCGGTGAAGGCGATGGCGAGCGCGCCGGTGAGCGGGCCGAGGCCGAAGGCGCGGATGAAGATCAGCGACCAGATCAGCATGTCGATGCCGCGCAGCAGGTCGAAGAGCCGCCGCACCCCGAAGCGGATCGCCAGGCTGGGGGTGAAGTTGGAGGCCGCGAGGAAGGCCAGCGGCAGGCCCACGAAGGCCGCGACCAGGGTGCCCAGCAGGGCCATCATGATCGTCTCCAGCAGGGCCTTGAAGACCTCGCCGTGCATCCAGTCGGGGTTGGTCCAGAACTGGTCGAAGATGAAGGCGGCGTTGGACATTTCGGGGTCGAGGCGGTCGGGGGACCAGGCCAGCGCCCAGACCTCGCCCGCGGACATCCCCCAGAGGGGGGAGCGGAACGGGAACCAGAAGTTCTCCCATCCCCACGCGTAGCGGTGGATCTCGAACTTGGCGCGGGAGGCCTGGACGCGCTTGCCGATCTCGGGGCGCATGTCGAACTTGACCGGGTCGGTGCGCAGCCAGGCGGGCTGCGGGCCGGGGGGGAGGTCGTAGGCGAGCGCATCCTCCTGCGCGGTGACGCGGATCGTGCCGTAGCCGGGCGCCTCGACCGTCAGGCGCGGGCCATCCATGGTCGCGAACCAGCCGTCGCCGAGGTCCACGTCCCAGCGCTCGCCCTCCACGCGCACCCAGTCGGGAAGGGCCCCGGGGGCGTAGGTGGCGGTGCGCTCGCCCTCGATGGCGACGTCGACCTCGCCGGTGCGCAGGCTCTGCTCGACATGGGTCTTGTACATGACCGAGTCGGTGGCGAGGATCGCCGCCCGCTCCGGCCGGGCGGAGGCGATCAGGCCGGAGACGTCGAAGGCGACCCAGGCGTAGGCGAGATATCCGAAGGCGAGCGTGGGGGCGAGCACGGTCAGCGCCGTGCGCCGGCGGGTCATGGCGCGCACCCGCTCGACGCGATGCTCGTGGCCATGGGCGGTCTGGGCCTCGGTCTCCTCGCCCTGGCCGTGGCGGCCGGCGAGGCGGGCGCGGCCCCAGGAGCTGAGCTGGTCGATCAGGAAGATCGAGACGATCAGCAGCACGAAGAGGGCGATGGTCTCGTCGCCCGAGCCCTGGCCCCAGCCGATGGTGCGGCGCAGCTCGGTGCCGATGCCCCCGGCGCCGACGAAGCCCAGGATCGCCGAGGCGCGCACGTTGATCTCGAGCCGCAGCAGGAAATAGCTCAGCCAGTTGGGGGCGACCTGGGGGATCACCCCGTAGCGGATCCGCTGGAACCAGGAGCCGCCGGAGGAGGCGAGCCCCTCCATCGGCTTCACGTCGATGTTCTCGTTGACCTCGGAGAAGAGTTTGCCCAGGGCGCCGACGGTGTGGAAGGCGACCGCGATCATCGCGGGCACGGGGGAGGTGCCCAGCACGAAGATCAGGAACAGGGCGATGATGAGTTCCGGGAAGGCGCGCATCACGTCGAGGGTGCGGCGCAGCGGCAGGCGCAGCCAGGCGGGCGCCCCGAGGTTCGGCGTGGCGGCCAGCGACAGGACCGAGGCGCCGAGGCCGCCCAGGATGGTGGCGGCGACCGCGATGTTCAGCGTCTCGATCAGCGCGGGCAGGAAGCGCCACATCAGCTCGAGCATGCCGATCAGGCCGGTCTCCCAGGCCTCGGAGAGGAGGCCGGCGGGATAGTCGAAGAACTGCCCCAGCCCGTTCCAGAAGGACCCGGAGTTCATCGAGTTCGACAGGTCGAACCCCGCGATCAGCACCGCGGCGACGATCAGGACCGCGAGGCCCGAATACATCTGGCGGCGGCGGGTCTGCCGGACGATCTCGGATTCCAGGTCCGCAAGGGTCATGGGGGCCTCGGGGCTGCGATGAGGGGGAAGGCGGACGCACGGATGGCGCGGACGGCGCATTGAACTGCGCCCTACGGCCGGATGCGAGGAAGGCCCCGGAGCGTCTCCGGGGCCTTCGCGGTCAGGGCTGGGCCCGGATCACTCGGACGCGGTCTTGCGGGCGTCGATGATCGAGAGATAGGCCTCGTGGGTGATCGGCATGAAGCCCTTGGCCTCGCCGGCCATCACGCCGTAGGCGCACTCGGGGTCGAGGCTCTCGAGGGAGGCCATCAGCGCGGTCATCTTCAGCTTCACGTCCTCGGGCAGGCCCTTGGCGAGCACGATGGGGCCCTCGGGGATCGGCTTCGACTGCCAGATCTGCACCATCTCGGTCATGTCGACGAGGCCCGCGTCCACCGCCTTGCGCAGGGCGCCGGAGTTGTAGCCGTCCTCCCACTCGCCCAGGCCGTCGGCCCAGGTCACGCCGGCCTCGATGTCGCCGTTGTAGACCGCGACGATGGTCTGCTCATGGCCGCCGGTGAACACCACGTCGGCGAAGTACTCGCCCGGGGTCATCGAGTAGCCCGAGGCGGGGATCTCGATCGAGGGGATCAGGTAGCCGGAGGTGGAGTTCGGGTCGCCGAAGCCGAAGGTCTTGCCCTTCATGTCGTCGAGCGAGGCGATGCCCGAGTCGGCCCGCGCGAAGCCGATCGAGTAGTAGCCGTAGGAGCCGTCGTTGTTGACCTTGACCAGCACCGGCTCCACCGCCTCGGGGTCGGTGAGGTAGGTCTTGGCGTAGCCCGAGGCGCCCAGCCAGGCCATGTCGAGGTTGCCGCCCAGCAGGCCCTCGATGACGCCGTTGTAGTCGGCCGGCGCGAAGAGCTTGGTGGGCACGCCCAGCAGGGCCTCGGCCTTCTCGCGCAGGCACTCGTTCGAGCGCATGCGGTCGGAGGCGTTCTCGCCGCCCAGCAGGCCGATGCGGAACTCGGAGATCGTCTCCTGCGCCTGGGCGGAGATGGGGGCGGCGGAGGTCAGGGCGGCGGCCGCGAGCGCGGCGAGCGCGATGGTCTTCATCGGGTCTTTCCCTCGAATGGTCGTCCCCGGGGGGAACGGCTGCGATGACGGAACGGGTGCGCCCCCGGGCGGCGGGCGCGTCGGCTCAGCCCGGGACGGAGACGGCGCGGCGGCCGGCCTCCGATGGCGTCGGCGCGGTCAGGCTGGTGGAGGTGGTGGCCTCGGAGAACTCGGCGCCGGCGCCGTAGATCTCGCGGGCCATGGCCTCGGTCAGCAGCTCGGCGGGGCCGTCGAAGACGATGCGCCCGGCGCGCATGCCGATCACGCGGTCGCAGTAGCGGCGCGCGGTGTCGAGCGTGTGCAGGTTGCAGATCACGGTCAGGCCCTGCTCGACGTGGATGCGGCGCAGCGCGTCCATCACCACCTGGGCGTTGAGCGGGTCGAGCGAGGCGATGGGCTCGTCGGCGAGCACGAAGCGCGGGTCCTGCATCAGGGCGCGGGCGATGGCGACGCGCTGCTGCTGGCCCCCCGACAGCGCCTCGGCGCGCTTGAGGGCGTGTTCGGCGATGCCCAGGCGCTCGAGATGCGCGAGCGCCTGGCGGATGTCCTCCTCGGAGAAGACGTTGAAGGCCGAGGCCAGCGCCGAGTGGCCGTTGAGCTTGCCCAGCATGACGTTGGTCACGACGTCGAGGCGGGGGACCAGGTTGAACTGCTGGAAGATCATCGCGCAGTCGCGTCGCCAGCGGCGCAGGGCGGCGCCCTTCAGGGTCAGCACGTCGGTCCCGTCGACGAGGATCCGGCCGGAGGTGGCGGGCGTCAGGCGGTTGATCATGCGCAGGAGCGTCGACTTGCCGGCGCCGGAGCGTCCGATGACCCCGATCATCGCGGGTTTCTCGACCCGGATCTCGGCGGCGTCCACGGCCGTGGCCGTGCCGAACCTCTTGGTCAGCGACTCGATCTTGATCAGCATCCGCGGCTCCCGTTGCGCTGGGCGGCCGTCTAAGGGCGCCCCGCGACAGTTGGCCGACGGTTTGAATTCAGTTTTGCGACACCCCCTGCGGCGGGAGCGCACGCCCCCCCGCGCCCGCTGGAAAAATCCCTCCCGCCCCCCTCCGAGCGCCCGCCCCACGCGCCCCTTGCCCCAAGAGCCCCCCGGG
>Ga0310345_10002535_pt1 | contig 18263 bp, 9 predicted proteins | sample HC15DNA20500_MG_FD_204667 | JGI IMG/M metagenome (GOLD analysis project Ga0310345, IMG submission 204667) | Marine microbial communities from station ALOHA, North Pacific Subtropical Gyre - HC15-DNA-20-500_MG | ecosystem: Environmental > Aquatic > Marine > Oceanic | place: Pacific Ocean: North...
CTTCAATATTCACGTCTTCGGGTTGAAGCGCCCTGGTCCCAGGCTGCCGACCAGCCGCGTCTACGTCGACCCGGAGGGGGAGAAGCTCAAGGGCGGCCTGATCCGGGCGCCGCGGTCGAACTTCAAGGAGCTCTCCAGGAAGTACGGCTGATTCTCGCGTGGGAATTCAATCGCAGGCATCCTGTCCCCGCAGCCGGGTCAGGTTGAGGCCTTCGTCCACCTTGATTCGTGGTCCGGAGAGGTCGTAGCTGTAGTATTCGATGACCTCGTGGGCCTGGCGGCTGAAGGCGTAGGGGCGCGGATGCCGTAGTATGCCGAAGCGAATCACCGCGGGCTCTCCGTCGCGGGCCTCACAATCAAGGAAGACGTAGCGTGATGAGTGGCTGGGACGCAGGGAGGTGCCGGCGAGGAGATCCGGATCCCGAAACAGCTCCCGGAGCTTTGCCCGCGCTTTTTTCTCCAGCTTTTTTCGCTCGAGCCACGCCCGGATTCCCATGCGGGTGAACCTCTTTTTGAAAGCGATGGTGGGGCCACGATAAACGAGATATTATTGTTACACGCAGTAGATGCCCTATCACCGTAAACCCCGTATAATTGGCTTAACAGAGCGGGAGTTCGGCCTGGCCTGCGCCGCCTTCCGGGGGATAAGGGGGGAGTAAAACATGTGAGTTCCTCCGATCTGCCCCTTCAAGATCACATTTTTTAGCTGGAGTCCTTTTCATGAGGAACAAACGAGGTAGCTCATTCTCTCTGAATGGTTTGGTTTGCAGTGTTTTCCTGGCAGTCTTTGTTCTGCAGGGAGGCCTTTTTGCCCAGGGATCCTGTACGGACGCCGCTGAGATCGGCGATGAAACCGTCAATGGTTCAACGCAAGGCGCCCCCAGGAGCGGGGATTCTGATTGCGGGCGTTCCGACAACAGCCCCTCCAATTGGTATAAATTCACCGCCAAGGCCAACGGCAGCGTCACGGTCAGAACCTGCGGTAGTGGTTACGACACGGTGCTCTCGGTTTACTCCGGCTGCCCTGGAGAGGAAGACAACGAGCTCTCCTGTAACGATGACACCTGTGGTCTTCAATCCGAGGTGGAATTCAGCGCTACCGATGGCGAGGAATACCTGGTTCGCGTAGCGGGTTATCGCGGCGCCACCGGCGATTATACTCTGGAGGTATCCTCCGGCGGCGGCGGTCCGGGCCCCGGACCCGAGAATTGCGAAGATGTGCAGGACCTCGGACTCGGGAACGCGGTCGAGGGAAGCACCGCGGGCGGGGACAATACCGGCAGCGCCACCTGTGGGAGCTCGAGCCGGAGCTCGGATGCCATCTACCGTCATGTAGCCGACGAGGCGTGCCTTCTGATCGCCAGCACCTGCTCGAGCGGCTATGACACCGTTCTCTCGATCCATTCCGATTGTCCTCCGACCAACGAGAACCAGCTGGCCTGCAATGATGATGCCTGTGACCTGCAGTCGACTGTTGCCTACGAGGTGGCGGCCGGCGAGAGCTACTTCATCAGGGTCGCCGGGTTCAATGGAGCCACCGGCAATTACAGCCTCGAATTGAGCTGTTCGGAGCCTCCTGAGAAGGGAGAAGGGGCCGACATTACCATCTCGAGCATGAGCGGCATTCGCCAGATGGGAAGGCTCGGAGGGGTGGTTGCTCTCTCCATGCAGTCGACGATCTGCAATATGGGCAGTGACTCGGTGGACTGGTACGGCAACCCGGATCCGCGCCATCCCTTCCTGGTTTTCAACCTCTACCGCATGAGGGCCGGTCGCCTCGAGCAGATTGGCCAGTCCTGGGCCAAGCATGGATTCGCGGCATCCCAGACCAGCGGCGTCTGCGGGCTGCCCTGCAGGACCGATGGTGATGGAAACCTCGGCTCGGGCTGCGCTGACATCTATGGTGTCAGCACCAACGCCTCCCAGCGAACCTTCGGTCCCCGGCATGAGATCAACCCCTGGACAGGGGCGTTCACCTACGCCGGCTCTCATATCGACACGACGAGCCGCAACCACGACCCGGTGCAGCATCGCCTCGCGGTAAGAGATGCGGACCTCGATCCGGATGCCAACGCTGGCGCCCGGTATTTTGCCGAGCTCTACACGCTCTCCCACGATGACACCGATCACACCAACAGCCTGGGCTGGCAGGAGATCGATGTCTCCGGCAGTCCCGGCGGCACCTGGGATCTGGATTTTCGCCAGGTCATGGGAAACCAGGGCCCGGCGCTCGATGCCTGGGCTGGAGGCGCCAGGGCGGTCATTCCCGATGGAGAGCTGACTGAAGACGGCCGCTGCTATCTCGATCTGCATGTCAGCGAGAATGACAACGGTACCTACCGCTATGAATACGCTCTGTACAATCTCGACATGAACCGTTCGGTCTCCTCGCTGACGATACCCGTCGGCGCGGGTGTCGAGATCTCCGGCATCGGCTTCAAGGCGGTCGAGTCTTCCGATGACGGATTCAACAACGAGCCCTGGGCCTCCGTGCGCAACGACGCCGGGGTGACCTGGTCAACCAGCCCTGTCGCCGCGCATCCGGATTCCAATCCTCTCGGCTGGGGCAACCTCTACAATTTCTGGTTCGATGCCAACGCGGCTCCTTCCGATGGGAGTGTGATGCTGGGAGTGTACAGAACGGACCTCGAGGGTCCGGATTCTTATTCGGGCGCCAGCCGGATTCCCGGCGGCGGCGTTGTTCCGCCGCCCGAAGGCGCCATCTTCCGGCGCGGCGATGTGGATGGAAACGGGACGGTCGAGCTGACCGACGCGGTCTTTATCCTGGGCTATCTCTTCCAGGGGCAGGGCGCTCCGGGTTGCCTCGAGACGGCCGACAGCGATGACAACGGCCAGGTCGACATCTCCGACGCCATCCGCCTGCTGGGCTGGCTCTTCCTCGGCGGCGAGCCCTTGTCGGCTCCCGGCTCCGAAGAGTGCGGCAGGGATCCGACGCCGGGTGACGCCGCCGAATGTGACTATGACAGCACGAGCTGCTGAGGCACGGACGGAACAGGTCGGCTGCCGCTGACGAAGAGGAGAGCTTGTGAACAGGTTGGTAGCAATTCTGGCGTGCGTTCTCTGCGGCGGCTGTTCTTCAGCCATCGCGCCTCGCGCGCCCGCTTCCGCCTTCCATACCGAGGTCATCGGGGCCTCGGTCGAGGGCCGGGAGATCCGGGTGGAGATTCTTGGCCGGCGCGGGCCGGCGCTCCTCATTTTCGGGGTCATCCACGGCAATGAGCCCCTCGGCGCCCCACTTCTCGAGCGTTTCCTGGCGCATCTCAAGGCGAACCCGGCCCTCTTCGCCGATCGCCGGCTGGTCGTGATCCCGGTCCTGAACCCCGATGGACTTGCCGGCAGGAGCCGCTACAACTCGCGCGGGGTCGATCTGAACCGGAACTTCCCAGCCTCGAATTTCAGGAAGAGCCGCCGCAACGGACCCTATCCCTCCAGCGAACCGGAGACGAAGGCCCTGATGAAGATGATCCGTCAGTTTCGCCCGTCGAGGGTGCTGGCGGTTCATTCTCCGCTCTTTTGCATGAACTATGACGGGCCGGCCGAAGACCTGGCCGCCGCGATGGCCAGGGCCAGCGGCTATCCCCTCAAGGCCTCGATCGGCTATCCGACGCCGGGTTCACTCGGGAGCTACGCCGGCCGGGACCTGCGCCTGCCGACGATAACCCTCGAGCTCCCGGGGAAGATCACCGTGGAGAAGGCCTGGGAGGATCTCAAAGAGGCGCTGGTAATTTTCGTGAGCCGCTGAGGCCCGGTGGAGCTCAGTTTTTGAGGGCGACCGCGGAATCCCGCGGGACGTTTTTACCGGCGGTTTCGAAGGAGTCCGTCCATTTCTTCCAGTCCGTCTCGGCGGCCTTGACGGCGGTCTCGGCGTTGGCCGCCTCGGCCCTGGCCTGCTGGAGTTTTTCGCTGAGGGAGGCGAGGGCGCTCAGCTCCTTGCCAAGGCGGGCCGCGAGCGCGGCTCCCTTGCCGGCGGCGGTTTCCGCCTGCCTGCGGCTTTCTTCCCAGGCCTTCACGGAGTCCGCCAGCGCGCTGGCCAGGTCTTCGGAGGACTGCTTCAGGTCCGTGATGAGCTTACCGGTCTCCGGGCTGTCGAGCTCCAGGGCCTCGGTCTTCGAGATGATCTCAGCCGCCTTACTCGAGGAGCCGACGGCTTTTTCGAGCAGGTTCCTGGCCGTCTCGGCGGCGGCCTCGGCGGCCTTCTTCGCGGCCTCGGCGCTGGCCTTGATCTCTGCGCGGAGATTGCCCAGGCGTGTCGCCGCTCCCTCGAGCGCCAGCTTGTTCTCCTCCACGGCGATCAGCCGGGTGGTGTGTTCCTTGCGCTTGAGGGCGAGCAGATCGAGGGCCTTGTCGATCTCGATGGCGGCTTTCCATTTATCCGCGAGGGCCCTGGCGGCCTGGAGGCCGGCCGCGGCCTTGTCCAGGCTGGTCTTCTGTACGGCGGCGGCCTCGTTGGCCGTTTTTACCTGCGCGGTTAATTGAGCGAGACGGGTTTTCGCTGTGCCCAGGCCAGCAGTGGACTTGTCGAGTTCTGATTTCGCGACGGTTCTTCGCTCGAGCGATTCCGAGACCTCCGTGGCAAGCCCGGCCGCCTTCTTCTGGGCCGCCGCCAGCGCCGCAGCGCTCTTTTTCAATTGGGCGGCGTCTTTTTTCTCGGCAGCAGCGAGCTTGCCGTGCTCCTCTTCGCAGGCGGCGAGCGCGATGAGGGCTTCTCCGAGGCTTGTGGAGGCCTTGAGAGCCAGGTCGCGGTTCTTCGCGAGCTCGACGGCGGCCCCGGCGGCGGTCTCCGTGGCGACCCTGGAGGCCCCGGCGAACTTCTCCATCTCGGCCTTCAGGTTGTTGGCCCCAGTCAGGAGTCGGGTCTGCTCCGCTGCGAGCTTGCCGTGCTCCGTCTCGAGGTCGGCAAGCGGCTCCCGGGCTTTCTCCAGGCGGCTTGTGAGGCTGACGGGATTGAGTGCCAGGGAGGCGACCCTCTTGCCGTCATCGGCGTTCCACATCCGGATCTCTCCGTTCCAGTCGCCCGCGATGACCCGTTTGCCATCGTGGCTGACGGCTACCCGCAGGGCGAGGTCGCTGAAGGCTTCAAAGGCGCGTTTCTGCCCGCCGTTTTGATCCCAGAGCTTGGTCGTTTTATCGCGGCCGCAGCTCACCAGCTGGCCGTTGCGATGGAATTGCATGGCGAGCGCTCCTCCCCCGTGAGCGTTCCAGCGCTTGACCTGCCTGCCGTTGTCCATTTCCCACAGGCGGATCGTCGAATCTTCGCTCGCGCTAGCCAGGATGTTGGAGTCCGTGCGCCAGCTCAGCGCCGTGACGGCTCCTCCATGGCCCCGCAGGGCCAGGTATTCGCGCCCGGTTTGCGACTCCCATACATGGAGCCCGCCGTTGCGGTCCGCCGATGCGAGCAGGACTCCATCTGGGCTGAACTCGATCGAGAAGATCCAGTTGGTGTGCTTTTTGATGTCGTGCAGCAATTCGCCATCGCTGGTCGAATAGACGCGGAGCATCTTGCTGGAACCGCCGAGAGCCACCATGCTGTGGTCGCTGGAGATGTCAGCCGCGAGGACAGAGTCGTATTCATCCCCGATCTCGAGAATCCTTTCGCCTGAGCGTACGTTCCAGAGGACGACCTTTCCGGAGTGGGCCCCCCGGCCGCCGCCGGCCAGGAGCAGTCCGCCGTTGCGGCTGAACTTGAGTACGTGGGCCATTCCTTCCGGGAAGGGAAGCACCCCGGCGAGCGCGCTGGTGTCGGTATTGTAGAGCAGCACCTGCTTCTGCCCGGCGATCGCCAGCAGGGGCGCCCAGGGGCTGCAGGTCATTGCCGTCACCGCGCTGGTTCGCGGTGTTCGCAACTCGGGTTCCAGGCTCAGGCCGCGGGGCATCGGCGGGGGACCTTCGGGCTTCGCCGTCGGCTCGCTTACCGAGAGCTCCAGCCTGGGCTTGTTCGGGAGCTTGACCTTGCTGCCCTTGTTCTCGAGCGCGCCGTCCGCGATCCATTTTCGGACAGTTTCCAGGACGTTGTCATCGAGCTTCCCGCCCTTGGGAGGCATGTGAGGCTTCTCGAGGTGGGCGATGAGGGTGAAGAGGCGGCTCGAGTCCGGTTCTCCAGGCTTGACCACACGTCCGGAGCTGCCGCCCTCCATCGTCAGGTTGTAGGTGTCGAGGATCAGCCCACCCTTCTTGCGGTCCTGGTTGTGACATTTGAAGCACTGGGACCGGAAGATCTCGACTATGTGGTCATCATAGGTGATCCGCTGGGCTTTGGCGGGCGCGGCATCTTCGCCGCCCGCTGTGGCTGTCGTAACCGGGAGCGCCAGGAGGCCCAGCGCGAGCAGGAGGGCCGCAGGGCTCTTTTTTTCAGGAAAGGATGGGTTCGAGGAGGACATCGGGATGGTTCGATCAGTGGTTGAAGAGAAATTCCCGGGAGTTGAGCAACGACCAGAAAAGGTCTTCGAGGAACTCTTTCTGGTCCGGAGCGGTCTCCAGGAGAGCCTGCAGGCTGGCGTGTTCCTTCTCCCCCGGCTTGCGGGAGAAGCAGCGGATGTACAATTCCTCGATGATTTCAGCGGGAGGCGCGCCTGGACGATCCCCCCCCCCTTCACTTTGCGCTCGACCGTGTCTCCGTTCATCAGGTGCAGGGCCTGTGACAGGTTGGGCTCCATCTGAACTTCGCAGGAGCAAACGGTTTCGCGCTTGGCCCTGCCGAAGGCCTGCAGGAAGTAGTTCGTCGTCGACCCATCTGCGATCTGAACAGCCCGCGCTCCCTTCGGCAGCCCGCGGAACTTATTGTTGGTGCCGGTGACCTGGGTGATGCAGTCGAGCAGAATCTCCGAGCGGATCCTGCGAAGCGAGGCATGCGAGAAATTGCGGGTGTCGGAGTTGTTCGACTCATTGGTCTGCGTGGCGAGCTGGTAGGTTCGCGACGTGCAGATGTCTTTTACCAGCTGCTTGAAGTCGTATTTGTATTCGGTGAAGCGGCGGCCGAGCTCCTGCAACAATTCCGCGTTGGCGGGTGGATTGCTGACCCGGACGTCATCTACCTCATCGATGATGCCCTTGCCGAAGAAATGAGCCCATACTATGTTGGCGAGGTTGGTGGCGAAGAAGGGGTTTTTCGCGGAGGCCAACCAGTTGGCCATCACCACCCTGCGATCCTTGCCCTTGAGGTCGGGTGCTTCACCCCCGAGAAACTTGGGCTTCATGACCTTGTTTCCCACGGGATGGCGCACCTCGCCGCTGCGGGAGTTGAAGACGATGGTCTCGCGCGGGTCCTCGGCGCGCTTTCTGCCGATCTGCGAGAAGAAGGAGGCGAAGCTGTAGTAGTCGTCCTGGGTCCAGCGGTCAAAGGGATGGTTGTGGCATTGGGCGCATTGAATTCTCATCCCCATGAAGACCTGGGCGACGTTTTCACTCACCTTCAGGGTGTTGGTTTCATTCTGGTAGTAGTTGGTCGCGGGGCTCTTGAAGGTGCCGCCGCTGGCGCCCAGCAACTCGCTTACCATCTTGTCCATCGGAACATTGTTGGCGATCTTGTCCTGGAGCCAGTTGTAGTACAGGAGCATGGACTTGTAGCTCACCTGGTTGGAGGATCTGATCTGCAGAAGCTCGGCCCACTTCATGACCCAGAGCTCTACGAACTCTTTACGGTCCAGGAGTTCATCGACGAGCCTGGAGCGCTTGTCTTCTTCTTCGCTCGAGCTGAAGCGGCCGTATTCCTCGGCCGTGGGCAGCAGCCCGATGATGTCGAGGTAGGCCCGGCGCAGGAAGACCTCGTCAGAGCAGAGCTCCGAAGGCGCCACCCGGAGCTTCACGAGCTTTTCGTTGATCAGCTTGTCGACATAGTTGTTTTCCTCCACCTGGGGAAATTTGAACTCGAGATCCCTGGGCAGGACGATGAAGTGACTGCCGACCGTGAAGGTCCCGAAGCGGGCCATGATGAAGGCCTCTCCCCTGGCGTCGGCGGTAACCAGGCCCTCCTGGGAGACCTTCGCCGAGGTCTCGTTGTTCGAGAGGAAGTAGGCGAGGCTGGTCACGTCCCGGTCGGTCCCATCGGAATACCGCGCCCGCACGACCAGCTGCTGGGTCACGCCTTTCCCGTTGAGAACCGCGTTGGGGGGATAGAATTCGATTCCTGTCGGGCGGGGAATGTTGGCGGGATCACGGGGAACCCTGGCCTCGAGCCAGCGCACCAGCGTTCCGTAGAGCTCCGAGTCCTTTTCAAAGCGTTTGCCCCCGGTATGGCTGACCCGCCCGCCGCTTTTTTCAAGGATCAGGCTGTCGTGTACCAGCGCCAGGTTGATCCGGCGGCCGTTGAGTTCGCGTGTCAACCGGTGGTAGTCGCCGTCGGGGTCGAAGCCGAAGAGGGAAAGCCTGAAGCCATCTTTTCCCCGAGCCGCTCCATGGCAGCTTCCGGTATTGCAGCCGGCCTTCATGAACACGGGCATGACGTCGAGCTTGAAGCTGATCGGCCTTTCCGTGCCGGCATCCTTGACCTCGACGGGGAGTGAGACGGATTGGCCTTCAAATTCGATGTTCAGCCGGGTTGCTCCATCCCCGGTGGGCCAGAGGGTGTTTTTTTCGAGCCTGGCGAGAGCCGGATCGGCAAGGGTGAGCTTTGCCGTCGAGGTGACGTCCGCGCTCAGGCCGTTGGAATAGAGCGCCTGGACGATAACGGACTGGCGATCACGTTTTGTGTTGAGCTGGATATTGCCGGGATAGGCGGTGATCTTCACCAGGTCCGCGGCGGGGGCGGCGCCCGGCACGCAGAGACAGCCGGTGAGTACCGCGAGAACAGCGAAGATTCGAATACGGTCGGGTTTCATCACGATGTCATCCGGGGCCTTTTCAGGAGCCCTCTTCCTTGTTCTTTTTGAATTGAAGGCGAAGCTTTTCCAGCCGCGTGAGGCGTTTCTTCGGGGGCGCCTTGGGCGGCGGCGGGGGTTTAGGTTTTTCGACTTTCTTGACCACCTTCGGTGGAGGTTTCTTTTTCGGCTTCGGGGGGGGCAGGGGCTTGTCGATGCGCAGCTCGGTGCCGCCGCTGGAATGCACGATCGTCTCGCCGTTTTCGATGATCTCCACCCTGCAGGCGATGTTGCGGTGCTTCCCGGCGGGACTGTCTTTCGCCACCGTCACCTTGAAGGTCACCTCCTTGCTGGTGGCGTCGATTTCCATCCCCTGGGCCTTGACGTTGTGCGGCAGCCCGAAGAGGCTCAGCCGGGCCTTGCCCTCGAACTTCGTCCGGTGGTTGACCTTGCAGTAGATCTCGGTCTCCTTGCCCTGCTCGACGGAGGATTTCTCGGCGGCAAGGTCGATGTAGGGTTCCGCCACGCGCAGGGTGGCGAGCTGGGTGCTGGCCCAGATCGGTCCGTTGCCGACCGTCGCCTTGCCATTGACCGCGATCTTCCAGGAACGGACCTGCGCACCCCCGTTGGCGTTGAGGTTGATATAGGCTTCGAGCTTGCCTTCGGGAATGGTGACCCCGCGCTGGGAGGAAACCCCCGGCGGGTTGAAGACCATCTCGAGGTTGATCGGAGCCTTGAAGCCTTCCTTGCGCTCGGCGACCACCTTGAGGACCATCGAGCCGTTGCGGACAATCGGCACCCCGGGCTCCACGAGCTGCAGCTTGAAGGGGGCCTCATCGGTTACCGCCACCGCCAGGCGCTCGACCGTATGGTTCAGGTAGATCGATTGCCCCGGGCTGCCCACCAGCAGGTCGACTCCGATACTGAAACCACCGCTGATGTTTTTCGCTTCTTCGATATGCCTGGCGCGAACATCGGAGATCTTTCCAGCCACGGGAGCATCGGCGGCGGCTTCGAAGAGCACGGGGATCGTAGTCATATTGGCCGGCATATTTTCGCCGGAGATGCTGAGTCCCGCTGGGAGGTCCGCGCAGCTGAACACCAGCTCTCCCCCGAAGTTTCGCCTGCTTACCGAGACCAGGGCGGTGTAGCGGTTGCCCCTGGGCACCGAGATGGACTGGCGCTCCTGGGAGTAGCGCGCCACCCGGGGAATCGTGAGGCTCAGGCCCGGCTTTACCGGCGTCAACTCGATCCGGTAGACGTAGTCCGGCCCGCCTTTTTTCAGATGGTCACGCACCGTTATGACGTATTCCTTGGTCTCCGGGGCGGTGAACCGGAAGTAGCTGTCCGGGCCGCGCGAATCATCGTTTCCGGCGAGTCCTCCCCCGGAAAAATGCGAGATGTTCATCACCGAATCCAGCGGAGAGCGAATCCTCCGCCCGTAGAGTTCCACCTCGAAGACCTGTCCCTTCTTCGCCTCGAAACGAAAGCAGTCGATGTCCCCGGGCTCCGAGATGATGCCGTTGAAGGCCCCGGGCGCCACTCCCTTGCTGCTTTGGGCATGGTTGTTGTTGGGTTCGATCTCCAGGACATTGTCGTACTCGCTGATGCGAAAGATGTTCTTTGATGGGGCGATGCCCCCGTCATCTTCGAGGTAGAGCCCGTAGTCGTTCCGGGGCTCTTTCGGAACCATCAGCTTCTGTTTTCGGGGTCCGCCGGCGTCGCCGATGTAGGAGACCTCGACTCCCTGCCCCGCCCTGGCACCCGCGGGAAGCACGGCAAGAGGCCGCGGGAAGGTACCCACGTGCAGCCGGTAGTGGCAGTTGCCGTTTCCCCCGTAGGAGCTCTCCCGAACCTGCACGTAGTAGTTACCATCTTCAGGGGCGATGACCTGACAGGTGGCATCCTGGCGCAGAAGCGCTGAATCGTCCGCCGCGGCGATTTCAAAACGAGCCTGGTTCATGATCGCGATGTAGGGGTCGAAGACGGTGTGGCCCAGGCGCATGGCCTCGATCTCAGCGGAGATTCGCTGCCCTTTCTTCACCTCGAATACGTAGTAGTCGACATCCTCGTTCTGCACTATTCCGCTCACGGTCGAATTGAGCGCGATTTTCTGGGGGGAGGCGAAGTCGCTGTTAGGCTCCTTCTCGGAGACCGCGACGAGCGCCCCGACGAAGAAGGTCTTCATGTCGGAGATGCCGGTGGCTGTGCGCACGCGCATGGAGTGAACGCCCAGCTTGCAGTCAGCGGCGATCTTGACCCTGGCACGGACCTTGTTGTCTTTGAGTTCCTTGAATTCGACGAGGCTGAAGCCCGGGGAGTAAAAGAGGATCTCCTTGGCATCGGCGAGTCGCGCGCCGTTGAAATCGATGTCCAGCTCGCCTCCGCGCTGGCCGCCCCTGGGGAAGATCGAGCTCAGTGAAGGGGAGGCTGCCCGCAGCAGGGCTCCGGGCCCCGGCAGCAGGCAGAAGGCAAGGAGCGCCATCGAGCTTACGCGCCGGGCTGTTGCTGGCTGGAAGCCGTTGCGGTGGGACATCTTCGTGGTTATCTCCTGTTGAGGATCCGGTTCAACTATCCTTAAGGTCCGGTAAAGCGCCGCGGTGATCAAAAAAGCCCCCCTGTCGGGACCTGTCGAAACGCCTTCAGGCGAGGAGAGCCTTACAAACCTTGCCGCCATTGACGATCTCGATCGGGCGGTCACCGGGGGCCATGAGCTCTTTGTCCGCGACGATACCAAGCTGGCGATAGACCGTTGTCGCCCAGTCTTCTACCGAGAGGGCATCTTCCTCGGGCTCGGTCGCTGTCGCATCGGATTTTCCGTAGATGGACCCCTTCTTGATTCCTCCACCGGCCAGGACGATGCTGAACACCTTCGGCCAGTGATCCCTTCCCGCGTTCCCGTTGATCTTGGGAGTGCGCCCGAATTCGGAGGTCACGATTACCAATGTAGAATCGAGGAGCCCGCGGGTTTCGAGGTCCCTGATCAACCGGGCAAAGGCCTGGTCGAAAGGCGGCATCTGGCCTCTCATCGCGTTGCGGATGTTGTTGTGCATGTCCCAGCCGCCGTAGGTCAGGGTGACGAAGCGCACTCCGGCCTCGACCAGCCTCCTTGCCAGCAGCAGCCTCTGCCCGGCGGCGTTGCGTCCGTATTCATCACGCAGCTTGGCGGGCTCGGCGTTGATGTTGAAGGCCTCCTTGGCCTCCTTCGAGCTGATGAGGCCGTAGGCCCTCTGGTAGAAGGTGTCCATGGCCTCGAGGCCATCGGATTTCTCTGTCTCCTTGAAGTGGGCGTTGACCGCCTCGAGGATCGAGCGCCGGCGGTTGAACCGCTCCGACTTGATTCCCCCCGGAAGATTGAGATCGCGAACCTTGAAGCCGCCGCTGGCGGGATCGCTGCCGAGGCTGAAGGGGGCGTAGGATGAACTCAGGAAGCCGGAGCCCGCGAAGGTATTGGGCTGGCCGGGTATGCAGACGTAGGGCGGCAGGCTCTTACGCGGCCCGAACTCGTGAGAGACGATGCTCCCCATGCTCGGGAAGACGAGCGCCGGGCTGGGGCGGTAGCCCGTGAACATATTGTGGGTGCCGCGTTCGTGGGCGGCCTCGCCGTGGCTCATGGAACGCACGACGGTGATCTTGTCGGCCACCTGGGCCGTCTGCTTCATGACCTCTCCATAGCGGATGCCCGGAAGCTTGGTGCCGATACTGCCGAGCTCGCCCCGGTAGGCCAGGGGCGCGTAGGGCTTTGGGTCGAAGGTGTCCTGGTGGGCCATGCCGCCCGGCATGAAAATATTGATGACGCTCTTGGCCGGGCCTTCCGTGCTCTCGTAAAACTTCTGGTCGGCATGCGCCGACTTGATACGGAAATAATTGTCGAGAGTCAGGCCCAGTCCGCCAAGGGCTCCAACTTGGAGGAAATCTCTCCGGGAGGGCTTCAGGGCTGAAAACCTGTTGGTTGCCGTCTTCTTCATCTCGGATCTCCGGGTGTCTATTCAGTAAGGAACAAGCCGAATGAGGGGCTTCTGCGCAACAAGAGGATGCTAATTCATGCAACCGAAGGCAGTCAACTTATTAGTGAGATCCAGTTGGGTTAAGTTCCGGGGGATGGACGGGAGCTATCCTTGCGCCCCCCTTCCTTGGGGCTTTTTTCAGGGTTTTTGCAACGGTGGGGGAGACTCGCCGGTTGCCGTACGCGGGGTTCAGAACACTATCGCCCCGCGGGCGACCGTTCCCTCGAGCATGTCTGAATAGGCGATATTGATATCTTCGAGGGCGTAGGTCTTCGACACCAGGCTGTCGAGCTTGAGGGTCCCTTCAAGATACAGCTTCGCGTAGAGAGGGAAGTCGCGGTGGGGATCGCAGGAGCCGTAGTAGGAGCCGAGCACGGTCTTTTCCTGTCTCGTGATGATGGAGCCGGGAAAGTCCGTCTCGCTCCCCATAGGCGAGAGGCCTACGAGCACGAGCTTGCCGCCCGGGCGAACGGCGTGGAGGCAGGCCTCCTGGACCTCCGGTGATCCGACCGCCTCGAAGACGTAATCGGCGCCGCGTCGGGCGGTCGCCTCGAGGATTCCGTTCAGCGTCGATTCATCGGCCTTGAAGACGTGGGTGGCTCCGAAGCTCCGGGCCATGTCGAGCTTCGTGTCGTAACGGTCGACCGCGATGAGGGGCTCCGCCCCGGCAAGCCGGGCTCCCGCCAGTATGCTCAGGCCGACTCCGCCCATCCCGTAGACGGCGACAGAGGAGCCGCCTACCACCCGGGCGGTATTCATCACGGCGCCGAGCCCGGTCGTTACCGCACAGCCGATCATGGCGGCGACCTCGAGGGGAACCTCGTGGTCGAGGGGGACGCAGCTGGCCGCGGACACCACGGCGTGCTCGGCGAAGCAGGCAAGGCCGCAGTAGTGGTAGACGGGCTCTCCAGCGAGGGACAGGCGGGTCGATCCATCCAGCATGGTTCCCGCCCAGAGTGGTCCTTGCCAGGTCTCGCAGAGAGCGGGACGCCCCTTGCCGCAGTAGAAACAGCTTCCGCAGCTCGGCGCCCAGCTCAGGGCGACCTGGTCGCCCTGCCTGAGCGAGCCGACCCCCGCACCGACGGCCTCGACGATCCCGGCGCCCTCGTGTCCGGCCACGACCGGCAGGGGGTGCTCTGTCGTCCCCTCGCGAATATGCCAGTCGCTGTGGCAGATGCCTGCCGCGCCGATCCTGACGAGCACCTCTCCTTCACCCGGGGCGGCGAGGTCGAGAGTCTCGATCTCAAAGGGCTGGCCGGCTTTTTTGATAACGGCGGCCCGTATTTTCATATCGGCCTGTTACTCAAGGGATCCCTATGTGGTAAACGAACCTCGAGTATGACAATAGACCTCAACGACTCCCGGTCAAGCAAGAGCCGGCGGGAGATGCCTGGAAAGAAGCTTCCGATTAGTGCCTCAGAAGTACGCTTCCCAGCGATTGCCTTCGTAGACGCAGGCCTGCCAGATGAGCAGGAGGAGGAAGATACCCCCGCTGATCAGGAAGCCCATGTACCAGTTGTCTACGGTATTCTCGTGCGCCGTGGAGGGCGCGAAGCTCACCTCTTCGGCTTCTTCTTCAGCGCCTTCGACCTTTTCCACCGTGGGGGCGGCGGCCTGGTCGGCCTCGGTCCTCGCGGCGGCGTCTCCATAGGCGGAATTGAGGAATACGATGCCGCTGAAGCTGATGATCAACAGGCAGGAGAGCAGAGTGAGAACCATGGCCTTCTTGCGTTCGCCCGCCTTGGCGGTACCGACGGTGCGCAGGAAGCTGTCATCGGGTTTTTTGCCGACATGGAAACACTCGGGACAGGTGACGATCTCTTCTGAATAGGTCGCCGAGAGTGCCAGTACGGAATAGCATTCGCTGCAGATGAAGTCGAGCTTCTTGCCCTTGACGCCCTTGCTCTTGGAGACCGCGCCTACCGGCTTCTTCGTTTTCGCTCCGCCTTCCTTGTCCTTGGCGGCGAAGCCCTTCTTCTTGCCCTTGCCCCGGCTCTTGAAGCTCGGTTTTTTGGAGGCGCCTTTATCCTCTTCTTCGGATTCATCGAGGAGGGCCTCGGTATCTACGTCCGTGTCGCTGTCGGACTTTTCAGCGCCATCTTCCAGATCAGAGCCGATGTCTTCCGGCAGGCTGTCAGGAATTTCGGGGGGGGGCTCCGGGGGCAGGTCATCTTCACCCAGGACATCTGTGGCATCTCCACCGTCGTCATCGGTCAGGAGCGCATCGAGTTCGTCTGCTGAAAGCTCCTCCGCGGGGGAGTCGGCATCGGCCAGCAGAGAGTCAAGCTCTTCTTCGGAGATCTCGGCACCGTCTTCTTCGCCGGAGTCCTCATCACTCGAGTCCGCCTCGAGCAGGTCTTCGTCGCTCAGCAGATCATCGTCCGCAGCCGCGTCTGAATGTTCGTTTTTTTCTTTCCCGCCGAGGAGGTCGTCCAGGTCGTCATTGTCTAAGTTGATCTCTTCGGGCGGATCGTCAGGGAGAGAATCTTCGTGTTCGTTAGCCATGAGACTCCTCGCGATTGATTATTTCCATGATGCGCAGACCCCGCAGCATCAAGATGGTAACTGCTTCATGTTATCACAAGGGAAGTTACCACGAGGTAAAAAATACCCTTAATGCCCGGTGTTCAGTGTTTGTTAATGCTTACGGGAAAAAGGTTTGTCGCAGACGGGGTGGTGGTCGGGTCTTTCATCGTTCAAGCTCCGGAAATCCTGCCCATGTTCCGAATGCGGGCTTCATGGCCCCGCGCCGGGAACACCGTTATTTTCACAGGTTTTTCGGCGGGTGGTTCATCCGGGCGCTGCTTGACACCGAGCCGCATGCCTCTAGGATGATGGTATGCACCGGTATCAGGTCCAACGCAGACCAAAGGCGTCGAGTTCGGGTTTAGAGCCCGGGGCGTCTCGCCGGGTTCCGGCCGACGGTCATCGACCGCTGTCGCCGGGAGGCGGGTCCTGGGCCCGCTGGAACAGGTCGAGAAAGGAGGTGGTCAATATATGTATCATTCCAAGGTGATAAGCGAGGTGGTGACCTCCTGATTTGAATGAAGATCCCGAGGGTGCTTGCCGGTACCCCCCGGACTCATGAGAGTCAGGGAGGATCCAGGCACCACCGGAGCCCTGATGGTCCGCATCATCGCCTGCGGATGGCCTCTCAAGAGGCCGGCCATCAGGGCTTTTTTTTTCCCATGCGGCAACGGGAGGTCGCGGCTCAGCCGGCGTTTTCCACTCCCTGTTCCTCCAGGACGCTCGCGATGGCTTTGAGAAGATTTCGCACATCGCTGTCCTGGATCCGCCCGATGTTGCCGATGCGGAAGCAGTCGGCATCGCTGACCTTGCCGGGGTAGATCACCAGGTCCTTTTCGCCCAGGCGGGTGTAGAACTCAGTGAAATCGAAGGCCGGGTGGGTTGGATAGCGGAAGGAGGTGATGATATAGCCCTGGTCCTCGCGCGCGAGGTATTCTACGAAGCCCATCTCTCTCATTCCCGCGACCAGGGTGTCATAGTTCCTGCTGTAGCGCGCCGCGCGTCCGGCGACACCTCCCTCCTCGGCAAGCTCCTCGAGGGCCCGCTCAAAGGCGAGGATCGTGTGGGTCGGCGGGGTGAAGCGGAACTGGCCGTTTGTTTCGAGGCCTTGCCATTGAGCGAAGAGATCCAGGCTCAGGCTCCTGGCCTGTCCCTCGCAATGATCAAGTGCCCCGGCGCGGCAGATGACGAAGGAAAAGCCCGGCACTCCCTCGATGCATTTATTCGCCGAGGAAACGAGGAAGTCGATCTCGGCGGCCTCGAGGTCCAGCTCCATGGCGCCGAAGCTGCTCATCGCATCGACGATGTAGGTCTTGCCGGCCCCCCTGGCGATGGAGCCGGTCTCCTCGACGGGGTTGATGATTCCAGTGGTCGTTTCACAGTGGACGACAGCAACGGTGGTGATGCTCTCATCGGCCTCGAGACGGCCGGCGACCTCGCCCGGGTCGGTCTTCCTGTTCTCGTTGCAGCGCAGGGCCTCACACTCGATACCGAGCACGCCGGCGATCTTCAGGATGCGCTCACCGTAGGCTCCGTTGATGACCACCAGGAGCTTGCCGCCAGGCGGCACCGCTGAGCCGATGACGGACTCCACCCCGAAGGTCCCGCTTCCCTGCATGAGCACGCATTCGTATCCCTTTTCTCTGGAGAGCCCGGCGAGGCCGAGGAGGCTGTTCCTGATCGCTCGGATCGCCGCGATAAACGCCGTGTCCCTCGAGCCGAGGTCTCTCAGCATGGCCTCCTTTACCGAGGCGCTGGTCGTCAGCGGCCCCGGGGTGAACAGGAGCTTGTCTTTTTTCCCGGCGTTCTTGCCTGGGCTGGTCATATCGGTCCTTCCTACCAGGGCAGCGAGAAGGTCTTCACGTAGGTCATTCCCTTCATGGCCTCGATGACGCCCTCCTTGACCCCTAGCCCCGAATCCTTGACTCCGCCGAAGGGTGAACACTCGATCCGGTAGCCGGGCACCTGGTTGATGTTGACGGTCCCGGTCTGGATGCCCTTGACCGCCCGGATGGCCCGGTCCATATCGCGCGTCACGATTCCCGAAGAGAGGCCGTAGGCTGTCGCATTGGCGAGCTCGATGGCGTCGTCGATATCGCTCACTTTCATGATGGGGGCGAGGGGACCAAAGGATTCCTTGACGACGATGTCGGCATCGCGCGGCACATCGGCGATGACTGTAGGGGTCATCAGGGCTCCCTCCCGTGTTCCGCCCAGGAGCACCCGGGCTCCGAGGGCGACGGCGTCTTTGACCACGTTTTCCAGGTAGATTGCCGCCTCCTCGTCGATGACCGTTCCGACGCGGGTGTCGGGATCTGCCGGATCTCCGTAATTGTACGTAGCGGCCTCCTCGACAAAGCGCCCAGTGAATTCATCCAGGATATCTTCGTGTACCAGGAGCCGTTTTACGGCGGTGCAGCGCTGACCGGAATTGCGGAAGCAGCCCTCGGTCGCGAGGTTGATCGCGAGCTCCAGATCGGCATCCTCCATGATGATCAGGGGCGAATTGCCTCCGAGCTCGAGCACCAGCTTCTTATAGCCGGCGCGCTCGGCGATCAGCTTCCCCACCTCTTCTCCGCCTGTGAAGCTGACCACCTCGACGCGCGGGTCGGTGACCAGTGTGTCGGCCACCTCCGAGCTCGGTCCCAGGAGGACGCTCAGCATCCAGCCCGGCAGGCCGGCCTCGTAGAGCAGCTCGGTGATCTTGACGGCGACCAGCGGCGTCTTGCTCGAGGGTTTCAGGATCGTCGGCGCCCCGGCGGCGATCGCGGGGGCGATCTTGTGGAGGACCTGGTTGAGGGGGTGGTTGAAGGGCGTTATGGCAGCCACGAGCTTGTGAGGTTCACGCAGGGTGAAGATCTTGCGGGATTTTCCATGTGGAGAAACGTCACAGGAAAAGATCTCGCCGTCATCTTTC
>Ga0310345_10002537_pt1 | contig 18258 bp, 19 predicted proteins | sample HC15DNA20500_MG_FD_204667 | JGI IMG/M metagenome (GOLD analysis project Ga0310345, IMG submission 204667) | Marine microbial communities from station ALOHA, North Pacific Subtropical Gyre - HC15-DNA-20-500_MG | ecosystem: Environmental > Aquatic > Marine > Oceanic | place: Pacific Ocean: North...
AACCGATTCTGAAAAGTCTGTTCCCGAGGGGCACTACGAAGAGGAACAGATGAAGCAGACCGTCGTGCCTAACCGCAACGCCATATTTTCGTCGGTCCTCTACGGGTACGCCCTGTCTGTCTCCACTAAGGAAGATATCGATGTCTCCGTGACATTGGGAGTACACTCTGGAGATCACGCAATCTACCCTGATTGCAGGCCAGAGTTCTACGATGCGCTGATACGCGCATTCGAGATAGGGAACTGGGGCTCAGAGAGAATCACTGTGGACTTGCCTTATGTTGACGGAGACAAAGAGAGTATTCTCAGGGATGCCATGATTTCATGTGATTCTCTAGGGCTTGACTTCGATACAGTCTTCAGTAATACAAATACCTCATACAGTCCGGATGAGTTCGGGCGCAGTTCCGGAAAAACTGGAGCTGATGTAGAGAGGATATTAGCATTCCACGCGATTGGCAGGAAAGACCCCGTTGAGTACGTTGACGACTGGGATACCGTTCTCGAGCACGCTATAGAGACTGAAAGGCAATACGAGGCTGTACAATGACCGACTCCACACCAAGACGAGATCCTGAAAGGGATACAGAATGGCGTTCTAGGCTAACCACGCTGCAATACCACATCACTAGGGAAGCGGGTACAGAGATGCCTAATACTGGGATACACAACATGGAGGAGCGTGATGGTTCTTACTATTGCATCTGCTGCGAACACATACTCTTCACCTCTGAGATGAAGTATCGCTCTGGATGCGGTTGGCCCGCATTCCATACCGAGCACACTGACGCCGGAATACTCAGGATTGAGGACAGTAGCCACGGCATGAGGCGCGTCGAGGTTCGTTGTGGCTCATGCGATGCTCACCTCGGCCATGTGTTCGATGATGGGCCCACGCAGTTCGGCGGAGAGAGGTACTGCATCAACTCAGCCAGTATGGACTTCGTCCCGGAGGCGGAAGAATGACCACGTCAATCCGAAGGTGGGTGGAAACGGATACTGGCCACAGGGTGCCGAATCACAAGAGTAAATGTCGCAACCTGCACGGCCACAGGTATAGGTGGGAAGCAGAGTTCGAAGGTGACGTAGTGACCAAAGAGGGAGTTTCAGAAGAAGGGATGCTGATGGACTTTGGAGATATCTCAAAGATACTTGAAGAGCATATCCACGATGTTGTCGATCACGCATTCATCGTCTTCGAAAGGGATACTGAAGCCATGGAAGCGTTGGAAATCATGGGCGACAACCATAGATCTCTCGTAGTGCCTTTCATCCCTACTGCAGAGAATTTAGCTAAGTGGGCATTCTCACAAATAGAATTGTACATCACTTCGGCGTATGGGAACGAATTGCGACTGGTGGCTTTTCACGTCAGAGAAACGCCCAAGTCTCGGGCCACTTGGCGGCCCTAGATCTCATCGAGTATGGCTATCCTCTAGGAGTCATTCTGGTCGAACGCATCTGCTGCTGCAGATATCACACCAAGAATCCTTTCTGCCTCGTTATCTGAAGGCAAGCCTCGTAACATCACCCTAGACAGTGTCTCCTCAATTCCTTGCCGTCTGTGCACAGGAGTAGGCATCGTCTGGGCGAGTCTGGATATTTCCTCCTTCAATCGTGCCCTCAGTTCAGGGCTCAGCAACGAGTCAGTGGCTGGCTCTGAATCTGCGACCTTATACCACTCATAACAGAGAATGGCCACTGAATGACTGAGATTGAGTATCGGGTACCCCTCCCATGTAGGCACCGACACCAGTAAGTCGCACATGTTCAGTTCTTCATTCAACAGGCCGTTGCCCTCTGGACCGAATACCAAAGCCACCCTAGAATCCATATCCCGGACCCTAGAAGGGAGGTCCTCAGGATGGAGGAAGTGCCGGAATACCGTCTTGTCCCCCGACTCCCTCATCCCAGATGTTCCTACCACCAGTGAGCAGTCGTTGGTAGCATCCCCTATCGAATCGAACGTGTTTGCGCCCTCTAGGACCCATTGTGCATGCTTGGCGCGATTCCGGGTCTCCTCAGACCACTCACCGTCCCTTCCTACTACTCTGAGGTCAGACACCCCGAAGTTGGCCATCACCCTCGCTACCGCACCGATGTTGCCATCGTTCTCCGGCCTCACCAGCACCACGCAGATGCGCTGTGCACTTGCAGGTTCAGGGATGTCTTGTCTGATGCCCATCACTCATTCGAGGAGGTCCTGATTCAAGAGCATACTGAATCAATCAGTGCGACGTTGTTTGTAACGTGTGATGTAACCAGCGATCCAGTTACGCATCCTCTTGTTGTCGACGTCTGTGAACTCAGAGACAAGATGCTTGTTGGTCTCGAAGTCCTCGGTGAACTTGTCCGGATAGATTTCTACGAGCCTGAGGGCCCTGATTTTGATGAACGAAGGTCGTATATTCCCCATTCTCATGCCTCCAGGAGTTTGACCTCTATTGGGAATCCCTCTTCACGAGTACAGATAACCTTGATCTTTCTAGGGGGGTGTTGCATGCCACGGGCCCAGATTGCATGATTGACGGCCTCGTCGATCCACAAGTCCTCATCATCATCCATCTTCATGTGTCTAGCTACGTGCCTGCGAATCTCGGTCATCGCTCGGTTGGCCCTGCGAGTCCGAGGGACATTCCAAGCCGCGCGCAATGGTATCGTCATCTCCTTCACCTCAGCCATGCCATCACCTCTGTAACTTGGAACGGCGCCACATGTGCCGCTTTGGGTGTGAATTCACCCTGCGATTGGTGCGCAGCATAACCCAGACTGGTACTCGTCTGTTTTGCTTGGTTACCTTGAGAAGTCTCTGCTTCTTTGCAAACGGTTTGTTTCTAGACATTGAACCACCTCAATATCCAGCGAGACCCGGATACCTCTCCTCAGCAACGGCCCGAACTGAATGTGCAGCGTTGTCTAACAACTTCTGACCTTCTGAGGATAATACGCGTCCAAGGTTGACTGTGCCGGCCAAATTCATCTTGCTTTCAATCAAGCCACATCCAGATAGTTGCTGAAGAATAGTCCTAGCGATATTTCGAGATCCGGACACAGCCCGGTTCTGCTTGACTCCCCTGTCCTTGGGTCCGCCAAATTGCTGGGCCATGTGATTGGCGCCTATTGGCCCCATCAAGGCGACCTTTCGGAGTATGGCAGCGGAACGAATGTGCCACCAGTCCTGCTGGGTGGGTGGCCTCTCCCGGTGGGTGCCCGTCTTGACGTATTCCGCCCATTCCGGAGGTGATATGGAATCCTGTGACTGCAGTCTGGCAGCCAACTCTTGAATGAGTAAATCAGCGGGGACATCGTGAAACGTTGTCATCTCATCACCAGTCCGGACCGCCCGTCCTAGAGAGTATATTTAACCGTGATGACTGTGGAATTGCCACTACGTGGCAGGAATGAGCATTAGGTAATCACTACAAGAATTGAAAACGCTGCCTCGGCTGGGGTGGATATGAGAAAGTCCTTGTCTCGCAATCCCAACATGATGAGGACCATGATAGGCATAGGACTCGTGCTAATACTGGTGCTTTCATACGCTGTTTATTCCAACACTCTGGACTCTGAATACTACGGTTACACGACAACTAACGATGAAGTCGAACTGGACATGCAGGAGACCGAGGAAGGGAGTGCATCATGGTACTCGACCACAAGAGTGGCGATCACATGGATCAATATCACAGTATCCGGGGCTCCCGAAGGCGCGACAATCCAGGTAGAGGCTACAGGGTCAGAGTGGTACTATTCACCTCTGTTAGGCTCCCCTGATGCCGAGAACTTCAACTGTAGGGAATCGTCATCGGAGGGAGATGTGGATATATCTGAGACATGTGAACTTGGACGGATTCACGAACTTGATTCTGATGGCGGGGAGGATACGATGTTTGGAATCGTAAAAATGGGCTTGCCAATAGATGGGCTCGGGTACCTGCATAGCGACAATCCAAATTCGGCAGAGGAACAGGCACTGGAGTTGATAGATAGTAACGCGGGGACCATCACATGGAGAGTGGGAGTTCTCGAGGACGGAGAGGCCGTCGCATCAGAAGGGATTGAGTTGGGGGTCAATGTGGTAACGCACGAATTGATATCGATCGAGGAGTTCAAACTTGACCCATTACAAGAATCGGTATACAGTTTCGCCACATTGGTAGGATGTTTCTCTCTGCTTCTGATCATACCATTAATGGTGTATTTCTCAGCTATGTACAAAGCCAAGAGAGATGAGCAAATAAGGATGGAAACACCGGAAGTAGAAAGTTGATTACTCCTCCGACTGTTCTTCGTGATGCAGGCCAAGTTTCTCACCGGGGGGCTCTAGAAGCCCCGTTGGATCGACTCCTGCAGAGACATCCCACTCACCCGAAAGTGCAGACTGTCGAATGATAGCCAGTCCGAGAGTGCAGTATTGGACTATGGAGGCACGAACTCTCTCTTCGACGGGTGCTATCCTCTCGTGGAATGTCGAATCCATCATAGAGCAGATGGTGTGGAAGTCATTTCTCCCATCCATCAGTTCCCATAAGACTGAATTCATGTCATCCAATGGTCTGATTAGTTCATTTGGGGCTCTAAATATCCTAGCCAACAGAGATTCGAATCTTCCGAGGTTCTTAGGGTGCCTGATTACAATCTCCATACCAGTGACTCCATTCACCTCCGGGTGCGCGCCCGCCACCCCACGACGCCCCCACCACACCGGGGCTCGTGTCGGAAATGTATCTTCAGAGAATTTCATTAGGATAACACCCAGACAGTCAACGTCACCATGGAGCAGATGCCGATGAATGCAGTCAACTTAGTCAGTTCAACCCTTTCAGTGAAATTTCCAAGGTACCAAGTGGATACTCCAGCTATTGCACAGAGCAATAACAGCAACTCACTGCCTGCTGGCAATGACTCCAACAGAATCCCTCAACGAATGCCTCGAAGGTACTCAGCGGTCTTCACTAGGGATGCAGCGAGATCGCGTACTCTCTGATCTAACTTTTCGTCAATCAAATTTCCGGCATCGTCGAATGCCCTCCTAACGTTCCCTATAGCCACCTGCTCTGGAACGACCCAGCCATGTATCCATCTAGCGGAGATTCGCATGTGATTGAGAGTGTTTGAGTTCGACTGTCCACCTAAGGTGCTCATCAGGCCAAAAGCCTTGCCTGACGTCTGATCAAAGGAAAGGAAATCCAAGTGATTCTTCATCACCCCACTCATAGTACCATGGTACTCCGGACTAGATAGCATGAAGGCGTCTGATGAATTAGCCAACTCCTTGTACTCCTCAACAGAGGGATGAGACCAACAGCCATCCTCGCCTACGAATGGGAGAGAGTTCACGGAATTGTCCCAAATCACGGTTTCAGCGCCTAACTCCTCACAGTACGCCAATGCGATTTGCAGCATTCGGCCGTTTGCTGAATCCGGGGAATAGGTTCCGCAAATCCCCATCACCCGTACCGGCTCCGCCATGCTTGGACGAAAGAGTGGTTCGCCTTCAATACAGGGGTAGGGGTACAGTCAGGTTCAGAGAATGCTTAACTTACATGCACCAAGGCGAAGGCATGGTCGAGCCGACTATACTAGAGAAGCTTGATGAAGCCTCTTCCAAGGCCCGCACAGGTGACATCCTCGGCGCGCTCGAATCATACCGAAAGGCTACCGAAATGGATAGTTCCAGTGCTTCTGCCTGGTATGGGTTGGCTGTGATGCAGGCCAAACGGGGCAATACTGCTGATGCAGTATCTGCGTTCGAACAGTCACACATACTGAATCCGGATCACGCTCCCACTGCTGCTAACCTAGCCGTTCTTCTGGAAGTTAGTGACTCAATCCGAGCCTCAGCACTTGCTAAACAGGCATTGGAGACTTTCTCCGATGTAGAAGAATTGACCAGAATTGCCGACAACCACCCTACTGACGAACCCCTCATACTATCGGCTCGAATTGTGGATGAGGATGAGTCCGTGCCGCCCCTCCTAGACTCGAAGGCGATCATCGAAGAACCCCCCATGCTAGAGGCGAGCCCAATATTGATGAAAATTACCGATGTTGCCGAACTAGCATCTGATCTGGTTCTGAGGGGGGACTTTCAAGAGGCGCTCAACCTCATCCAACCAAGGCTGGAAGGAGATGCCTCTGACAATTCCCAACTGTGGGCCATGTGTGGAATTTGCCTATCACAGTTGGAACATGTAGATGATGCGATTCAGGCTATAGAATATGCAATTTCCATCGGTGAAGATTCGGCAAAGATCCACTTCAATTTGGCTCAATTACTCAGGAAAAGCAATCGGGAAGATGATGCCTTGCAATCTCTCGCAAACGCACTACTATGCGATCCTTCGCACATCAACAGTTTAGTTGCAAGAGGTGAAATCTTTCGAGATAGAGGGGATAATGAATTGGCAACCCAGAACTGGCAGAGAGTGGTTGCAATGGACCCCGAGCATCCGATAATTAATCGGTTAGTAGAATTAGAGGAGGAAGGATCCTTCAAGTCGCTTGGGGATTCGGAAGAGGAATTCAAAGATGACGAAGTCGGAGAGTTAGAGCAGGTAGAGCCATCCTTCGTAGAAACCAAATCGTACAAGATATCGAAAGCTCACGAACTGAACGATAGCGGGGATCATGTGGCCGCAGTAAATGCGTGGAAGGAGTTACTCCACGAAGACAGTCAGTCTGCAGATATCTGGCACGGCCTGGCCGATGCACTGTCCGTGGCGGGACATATCGAACGGGCACATCAGTGCAGACAGCGGGCTAATGCGATCGAAGAGGGGATTCGGATGGAAGATGAGGAGAATGAATCTGTAGTAGAGGCTGACCTCATAGAGGCCGCCATACAGGCCGCGGAAAAGACTGGGCATCTCCCCCCCAGTGAAAAGGAAAGTGTTAATGTGTCAATTGAATGGTACAACAAAGGCCTCAATCTGCTTGCTGAGGATAATAGCATTGAGGCTTTGAACTGCTTTGAGAAGGCTATCGGTGGGGCGCCTAGGGAAGAACAAGGATTACGAGTTCGGGCACAAAACGGAAGGGGGCATGCACTGTACCAACTGGGTAGGTATCCCGAAAGCATTCAAGCATATCATACGGCGATAACGATGGATCCAGCTGGAGTCACTGGAAGAGCTCTTTACAATATGGGCTCATCTTACGCCGCGGTAGAATTGTACTCAGATGCCATCAAGTGTTTTGAGCAAGCATTGGACCGGGGGTTGGACAAGGATGATGTAAACATCTGCAAAACTCAAATCAATCGATGTAAGTTATTGCACAAGGAACAGGAGAAGCGTCGCAGAGCCGCAGCCTAGTCAGCGGCTCTAATTGTCACCACAACCGATTTGCTCGTGGGCGTGTTGCTGCCTTTGGCCACGCTATCCAATGGAACGAGAACATTTGCCTCTGGGAAATACGTCGCAATGTTCCCCTTTGGGATTTCATAAGGCACGATGTACCATCCCCGTGCATGCAATTCAGTTCCCTTGAAGTGAGAGGTCAAGTCGACTAAGTCTCCTTCCGACCAGTCATTGTCGTCCATATCGGATTGATTCATCAAGACGACTCTGCGTCCTTTGTTGATTCCTCTGTATCTATCATCCAATCCATATATCGTCGTATTGTACTGGTCATGAGAACGGATAGTCATCATAAGATATTGACCAGATTCGGCAGAGGTTCCCGACATGTCATGGACACGGAAGTTAGCGTATCCAGACTCAGTGGGGAATGTCCTGCTATCTCTAGGGGGATTTGGTAAGTAGAATCCGCCATCCAACCTGACTCTCTCATTGTAACACTCGAATCCGGGAATACTGGCTTCGATCATGTCCCTAACCTTATCATAGTCCTCCGCGAAGTCTTGCCAAGCGATTCCACTTCTTCCGATTCTAGTATCCAGAGCGCCTGCGATACCAGAGATGATTGATGACTCAGATCTCAACATCTCAGATGCTGGCTTGGAAGAACCCCTTGATGAGTGGACAATTCCCATGGAGTTCTCAACAGATACAAACTGCTCGCCAACACGAGTATGGTCCTTCTCAGAACGACCCAGACAAGGTAGAATCAATGCGGTGCGACCTGTGACCAGATGCGAACGATTTGGTTTGGTAGAGACTTGAGCAGTGATAGAGCAATTGCTCAGGGCACGGGCGGTGGCATTTGTGTCCGACATGGCCGAGACGAAATTGCCACCCATGGAAAGGAATACTTTGGCAGTACCTCCTTGCATCGACTTTACGGCGTGAACTGAGTCCACACCCGGCTTCGTGGGGATTGAGATTCCAGTTGAGTCATGCAAATCTGAGAGGAACTTGGTTGATGGATTGTGATCTATACCAACGGTACGATCCCCTTGGACGTTAGAATGCCCACGAACCGGACAAACTCCCGCTCCGGGCCTACCGATGTGACCTCCTAGAAACAGTAGATTGGCTATTTCCTGAATTATTGCAACTGAATTGCGATGCTGGGTTAGGCCCATTGCCCAGCAGACAATGGTGGACTTGGACTTGGAAATTGTAGCACCGAGATCTGATATCACCTCCTGTTCGACTCCGGATCCTGAGACTATAGAGTCCCACGAAGTGGATTCCACCGCCCGCCTGTAATCAGCGAATCCGTGTGTGCGTGTATCGATAAACGCCCTATCGAGTGCTTCTCTCTGTATCACGACTTTAGCAAGGCCTCTGAACAAGGCAAAGTCTCCATTTACTCTGACAGGGACATGCTCGTCAGAGATTGAAGTGCCACTGCCTAGGAGTTCTAAGAGAGCTTGAGGGTGCTTGAACCGCTTCATGCCGGTTTCCAACAGAGGGTTGATGCTAACGATCGAAGCACCGGCGCGCTTAGCATCCCTCAGTGCTGTCAGCATCCTAGGGTGGTTGGTTCCAGGGTTCTGGCCGACTACGATAATCAGATCAGCCTTGGTGAAGTCATCGAGGGTGACTGTGCCCTTACCGATACCGATAGAATCGCTCAAAGCCACCCCTGATGACTCGTGGCACATGTTTGAGCAATCGGGTAGGTTGTTGGTTCCGAATCTTCGAGCTAACAGTTGCCATAGAAAGGCTGCCTCATTACTAGTCCTTCCCGAAGTATAGAATATCGCTTGGTCAGGATTATCAAGACTGGCCAACTCATCAGCGATGATGTCAAACGCCTCGTTCCACGACAATTCAGAATAGTAATCGGCCCCCGGTCTGAGTATCATTGGGTGGGTCAACCTTCCTTGTGAATTCAGCCACTGATCGGATTTTCTAGATAGTTCCCCCACCGACCACTGAGACCAGAATTCCGGTCCCGCTCTCTTTCTGGTTCCCTCGTCTGCGACAGCCTTGGCTCCGTTCTCACAGAACTCCGCTATGGTTCTATGTCCATCGGGATCGGGCCATGCGCAACCTGGGCAATCAAAGCCATCGAATCGATTTACACTGGTGAGGTTCCGAAGGGACGCTAATGTACCCATCCTAGTAATGCCGTGAGACAGCGAAGAAATAACCGCGGGAATGCCGGCTGCTACATCCTTTGGTTTGGAGAGACTCGGGGGGGACGATTCAGAAGGTGTGGTGGCTGCGACATCTCTCCCCATGAATCGTCAAGGATAGTGATGATACATCAGCGTCACGCAAGAAATTCTTCAGGAGTGACCGTTGACCAACCTTCGATTACCGCTGAAGACCGTCATTCTGTCTTCTCTTGCGAATCCTATCAATGTCATACCATGCTCATTAGCCAGATCCACGGCCAGAGTGCTAGGTGCCCCTACGGCGATGAAAATAGGGAAACCGGCTCTCAGGGCCTTTTGAACCAACTCAAATGATGCCCTTCCTGAGACTACAACCATCTCATCGCCAATTGGAAATATTTCGCCCCCCATTGCAGCTCCGACGAGTTTGTCCATCGCATTGTGTCGTCCGATATCCTCGGCGATATCGATGACCTCTCCTGAGGGGGCCACTCTAGCACAGGCATGGGTGCCTCCAGTAATCTCGAAAATCCTCTGATTGCTTCTTAGTCCAGAGATCGCTAGTGCTACCTCGGTCTGACCGATTTTGATTTTGTCGCTGAGAGGGGGTCCGTGTATGTGCAGTAGGTTGGATATGGACTCCCTCCCGCAAACCCCGCAGGAAGAAGTTGTAGTGGTCCTCCGAATGTGCTCAGAAGAGTTGAATGAGGTGCCTTTTGAGAGTTGTATCTCGATTGAATCGGATAAAGCAGCAACTCCTCCGATATCGGACACCTTGTCGATTATTCCTTCGGATAACAGTAAGCCAAGTGCCAAATTCACATCATGCCCGGGTGTCCGCATCGTGATTCCTAGAGAATGAGACTCTGAATCGGGTGATAGAATGGATATTGATAGTGCGGCTTCAACGGAAACGGAGTCAGGTTCACGCGTGGATTTACCCCTCACGATCCTGGAAACCGGCCTCTGCTCAGTACCGTCCATACCCCCACGAAATACATTCAACGTATTGGGTTATGGCTAATCGGTCAGTGAATCTGCAACCGTTCAAATACCACTGCATGAAGGGCTCAATATGAGTATACTTGGTGGGGATGGATTTACCCTTCCCGTTGTCACACCAGTCGAAGTGGTAGATGTCCAGATCGAATTCACTGATTCGGCCAAGTCTGCGATGAAAGAGAACATGGGTGGTGACGAAAGTTCCCATGTACTGATCATCAGCGCTCAATCCGGTGGTTGCTCTGGATATCTGTATGACATGAAGATTGCAGAGGATCCTAACGATTCCAATTTCCAGCGCTTAGATGCAGGTGGGATTACCGTCCTAGTGCACAACAAGGACAGTCCACTATTGGACGGTATCCGTGTCGATTTCAAGGATACGCTAATGGGAGGGGGATTTCAAATCGACAACCCCAATGCAGACAGATCCTGTGGATGTGGGCAGTCCTTCGGTTGATGCCTAATGTCCAGTGAGAGTTTTCTTCACCCCTTAGCAGAGGTGTTCATCCTACCCTCAAGCATCAGTGTTGTCAAAGGCACAGATGTTCTTGAGCACTTGAATCGATCTCTGACTACAGATACAACGCAAATAGGTCTCCATGGCAAGCAGGATTCCCTCTTGTGTAATGCTAATGGTAGAATTTTGGATCGTTTGACTCTGTGTAACCTCGAAGAACAAGTGATTCTGGTGGGGAATCACGGCACTGGGAATGAAACCCGTCAGCAATTGCTCCGAGGTGTTCCTTGGGATCAAGATGTAGCAATATTAGATGGAGATGATGCAATCGGGCACCTCAAGCTCGTAGGCAGAGCAGTAGACCGTTGCTTGGTGGGGTTGGGTATCGACCCAACAGATATTGATTTGCAATCATGGATGGAATTCGGCAGTTCCCTAATCTCAAGATCAAAGGTGGGAGATTCATTTGTCACGGAAATTCTGGTTCCCACAGCAGAGATTGATATTTTGGTGGACATTCTAATCAGTAACGGAGCAAAACGGATTGATTCAGTGAGATGGGGCGAACTCCGTATCAGATTAGGTATTCTTGATAACAATGAAATGAATCCTTCCAACCTGCCATTCGAACTTGGTCTGCATGAACTGATCAAACTAGACAAGGGGTGCTATCCCGGCCAGGAGATCCATGCTAGGATGGACAGTAGAGGTAGGCTCGCGAGGACGTTAGTCCGGCTTGACTGCAAAACTCCTCCGGCGGTGGGTAAGCATGTCCTCCCCGGAATTGGCAGGATAGTAGTGACATCGAATGCGGAGTATGAAGGAGGAGGGGTTGCCCTCGCCATCATACCTAATGAAGCCAAAGAATTGAATGAATTAGTCTTCGACGACGGTTCCACAGCAAAAGTGGAGTTAATCTGAAAAATCGTCACTGTCGAACTCGAATACCTCGCCCCTATCCAACCACTCGGAAAGTGGCATTAGGGGAGATATTCGCAGCGAGCCGAGATTCCTTGTGAAGAGGTACAACGTGGGGTCATAATCCTCGACCATCTGTTTTTGGAATGCCCTGCGAACAGATGTTGCGCGAGAACGAAAGAAACCCAATTCTACCGTGATGCCAATGATGGTGGCTGTATAGAGTACGAGAAGCACACTAAGAGCGAATAACACCGGATCAGCGAACAAGTCGTTCGTGCGTAGTTGGCTCCCATACAGTAACTGTCTAGTCAGCAAGAATACCAGTCCGACACCGACCAATGGGCCCAGAGCATCTTCGACAAACGTATCCATGGGAGTTAATCTCCGCTTAGTGGGGTCTGCGAAAACCAAAGCATTGGATGTTGCAGCGCGAATAACAGAGATGAAAGATACCAACGCGATGTAAACCACTCCACTGAGCATGAAAACTCCCCTTGCATCAAGAGGCAGATAGAGTACTACGAGATACGCAAATAACCCCAGAAAAACTGTGATTGGTAGCCTGTGTACCGATGCCAATATTCGATCCAGTTCCTTGGCACCATCATCCAGCCGAGGGATGCCTATAATCTGCCACCTTGTGATGCCTTGAATCAACTTGGTGAGAAGGGCTAGAGCCCTTTTGTCAATCAACACCCATTCGATAGTCCTGAGTACGGGCATCAGAAATATTGCGATTATTGCAGCGAATAAACCAAGTAAAGGCCAGACTATCAAACCCGGAAGAAGCAGGAAATGCTGCATCCTTAGGGGGTGCAGAAGGTCGGATTCGATACGAGATTGCCTCTCTGGATCTATCAGAAATCTTCTAGCTTCGGCATCGAGTTCAACCCTGTACCGTCTCAAAGGGATGCCCGCATCTAGTACCCTCCTGACTTTCTCCCTGTAGTGCTCGTGCTCTGGCTCGGTACCAATCCACCAACGCCAACCCAGTGACAGTGGTAAAGCGAAAAACACCGGTGAGAGAAGTATCAGCACGGAGGTCATTAGTGCCTCTGATGTTGCAACCACACTCTCTGGTCAATGTTCCCCCCAATAATGAAACGGTGCCACCGCGGGCGTGGGACTTCAATCAGTGACCATTGCGTAGCGACGGGAAACCTCATCCCAATCGACAACATTCCACCACGCCTCGATGTAAGTAGCTCTTCCCGGACCGTACTTCTTGTAGTATGCATGCTCCCATACATCGAGCCCTAGGATGGGATTGCAGTATCCATCCATGAGCGGGTTGTCCTGATTCGGGGAAGAGCATATGCATAATTCTCCATCACGGATCCCCAGCCATGCCCAGCCACTACCAAAGCGAGTCATTGCAGCGTTTTGAAAAGCGGTTTTGAATTCATCAAAGGTACCGAAGGATGCAACGATAGCAGATCCGAGAGCTCCGCTGGGGGAGCCGCCTCCCGTGGGGGACATAACCTCCCAAAACTGGCAGTGATTCCACCAACCCCCGCCATTGTTCCTCACAGCTGCGATACTGTGATGATTAGAGAGTAGTTCCTCAATCGATTTGTTCTCGAGTCCGTTGGCTTCGATTGCAGCATTGAGGTTGTTCGTGTAGGCATTGTGATGCTTGGTATGGTGAATCTCCATGGTTAGTGCATCTATGTGAGGCTCAAGTGCGTCGTATGCGTAGTTCAAAGCAGGCAGTTCAAAGGACATGCAATCGATTCGCCCAAGGAGCATCGGAATATCAATCCTCTCGCCATTGTCTGAGAATTTATGTGGGGAACCTTGATTGAAGTCCGTCAAGGTCAACAGACCGTGGGAAGAGTCGCTGTCACAGATGGAATGTCAGCAGAAGCAGTCGGGGTTCTAGAAGACGCGGGGCACGAAGTGGTTCTGCATCACTACACTCCGGAGGAACTGTCGGCAGGGGCGTTATCTGGTTTTGATGCAGTGGTGGTCAGGAGTGCGACGAAGATGACTGGCGAAGTCATTCAAGCATCTAGAGTCGAATCTGGTGGAATTGGATTCATCGGTCGCGCTGGAGTAGGAGTTGACAACATAGACATCCCAACCGCAAGCGAATGTCAGATTGTTGTATGCAACACTCCAGGGGCTTCGACCTCGAGCGTCGTGGAATTGACGATTGGGCACCTAATCGCATCTGTACGACATATTGCAAAGGCTGATAGGACGCTCAGATTGGGAGAATGGGAGAAGAGATCCCTCAGGGGTTCTGAGATTGGAGGCAAGAGGCTGGGTCTAATCGGCTACGGCAGGATTGCTAGAGGGGTCGGCGAAATAGCTCGCACCATGGGCATGGAACTTCACGCATTCGATCCCTACATTGCCAAAGAGTTGTCTACTGCCCCCCAATGTATTCTCCACGATGATGTGGATGAGTTGTTCAGGCTCTGCACTCACATCTCCATCCACTGCAACCTCTCGCCCGAGACGCATCACCTAGTCAACTCAGCGCGATTGTCAATGATGCCAGGAGTCGGTGCAGACGGGACCACCTGCGGTAATCACATCGTCAACTGCGCTAGAGGGGGTATCGTCGACGAATCTGCGGTACTCGCCGCCCTTGAAACAGGGCAACTGTCTTCAGCGGCTCTAGACGTATACGAAATCGAACCGGCTGCTGGCAACCCCTTACTGGAGCATGCTGACTTCCACGGTTCGCCGCATATAGGCGCTGCAACCTTAGAGGCACAGGCTAGGGTGGGTGAGGAGATGGTAGGACTTCTGATTGACTACTTCAACGGCAACAGACCTGTTTCCGCCATCAACTAGAGGAGTCTTGATGAGGGTCTTCGTGACTTGAGCATCATTCGATACTGTGCATTCTAACAAGTGAGTCTTCAAGCATCGAAAGTTCGGGTGGTATGGAAATGTTGGAGATGGGTGACTTCAGGGACAAACCAGAGTCTTTCTTCAACTTCCATATAGAGGAGTTGAAATCAGAAACTACAGGAGTGAGTTCCTTCAAGGTATCTGCATCTTCACCTACTGCCCCCAAAGGCAAACGGGGAAATGAACGGGCATCCACCGCACTGTGACCATACAGGGTTGTCGATAGGTAATGAGTGAAGAAGGGGCATATCGGTGTCAAAGCGCTCAGTAGATCCCTGACCACCCGGTGCAATGTCCATGCTGCTGCAGCATTGCCATCGTACAGCCTCGATTTAGTCATCTCCAGCCAATGACTGGGAAAAATACCTGTACCGAATCCCTTGATGGCCTGAGCGGCAGTGTAGATATCTATTCTCGACCACGCGTCTTCGACACGCGTCATCACGTGATCAAATTCGGCGAGTATCCAACGATCCTCTGGAGCGAGGTCTTTGGGGGGCTGTTCTGGGTCATCTGGAGTGTCGAACTGGCTGGCGAAGCGCGCCACATTGAATATTTTGGTCAGGACACCGAAGTACTTAGCCTCGATTTCCTCAGGATTGATATGGAAGTCGTCGCCAACCTGTGCATCGCAGGCCTTCCAAAGACGAAAGCACTCGCTGCCAATTTTGTTGGCCCTGAGTTGCACCTGCTTACCGTCAGGACCTTTGATCTTCCATGAGCCGGTCCTTCCTGCAGTACCGCACTCGAGGACCGAATTAGCATCGATCCCGTTCCCTAGGGACTTGGACATCTTACGGCCCCATGGATCCATCCCAAGTCCATCAATCCAGATGTTCTGAAAGCCGGGCTTGTCCAACAACAGGGCGCTCTTGAGCAGAGTATAATACAGCCATGTACGAACAATCTCCTTTCCCTGAGGTCTAATTGAAGTCGGGAATGCCCGCTTGAATAAATCGGGATTGCTGAGGTAACCAGATACAAAGAGATTTGAGTTCGATGAATCCATCCAGGTATCGAACACCTTGCCCTCCCCCTCCAACTCGCCGAGGCTCGATCTAAGTTCGTCAAATGCGCCAATGCGCTCACGAGTTTGGCGATCTAGCACCTCAGAGCCCGGGGGCGGTGACTGGCGCCATGGTTGAACATAAGCACCCTGTGGCGGAACGACGACCTTGGAGCCATCTTCGGAATACCAAATTGGAACTTCAGTGTGATACCATCTACGGCGACTAATCGGCCAGTCGATTGAGATGCCGTTCATCCAATCATGTAGATACTGGCGATTTCTCTCGGGAATGAATGCACTCTGCTCCGAAAGCTCACCTAGTCTGTCCAGTATATGTGTCTGCTTGACATACCACTCCTTCAGAAGGATTATCTCAACGGGATTGTGACCCCTCTCACTGACTGGTACCTCCTGAATATGACCTTCGGCTGCGATGAGTCGGCCGGATTCTCGCAAAATGTCAATTGATGCTGCACGCGCCTCTTCGGCCAACATGCCAGCCAGAGGTCCTCCGACGGAACTCATACGTCCTTCAAGATCGACTGCGGCGAATGGACGGAGGGCTAGTTCACGGAACACTGCGACGTCATTCTGGTCGCCAAAAGAGCAAACCATTAGAGCGCCACTGCCGAAATCCATCTTCACTGAAGGATGCGTGCGAATCTCCACAGTAGACTCTCTGTCAGCTACAGGAATTGGAAGGTGGATGCGTTTACCGACGAGATGCGAATACCGCTCATCATTAGGGTGTACCACAACGACGCCGCAGGCGCAAATCATCTCTGGTCGGGTTGTGGATATGACGACGTCTTCGCCATCCTCTGTGCTCCATCGAACATCACAAAGCAGGGTTTTGCGAGTTATCCTCTGGACCTCGGCTTCTGCTATGGTTGTCCCCTCTATCGGATCATAAATGTTGGGTCGAAGATCCTCAACGATATCTCCTCGTTTGAAGAGGTCGACGAAAATGGACTGTGTGACAGCTCGGTAATCAGGAGAATCGGTGAGGTACTCGTTGTCGTAGTCACAAGACAAACCAACGCGCTTGGCGGTTTCCCTCATTTCTTGGGTGTATGGCTCAATGGTCTCTGCGCACAGATCAAGAAACTCTCCTCGTTCGTAACTCCTCATCTTTTTCCCGTACTTCTTCTCAACGGTAAACTCGATGTTGATTCCATTTCTATCCACCCCCCATGGGAAACACACCTCCTTCCCCAGCAGCCTCTGACTACGAGCAATTACGTCGATCATACTGTACTGAGCAACAGCGCCGATGTGCCATGTACCACTAGGATAAGGTGGAGGAGTATCAATAACGAATATCTCGCGCTCGCTATCAGGATCAAAGGAATATCTCTCTGAGTACGATTTGTCGAAGTGCTCTTCTTGAATCCTCTTCTCAAGGTCTATGTTCCATCTCTTCTCAGGTATTTTCGGATCGCCCACGGAACCACCACACGTTTGACGCGGCCCTGCCTGAGCAACTCCATTCTTGACCATTCCCGCACACGCAGGTCACATCGATATCGAGCGTGGACCGAATTGCGATTGCGAGGGGTTGAAGTCCCGTCTTCATGCAGGTAGGATTTGAGTGGTACCATGAGCGATAGCAGGGGCAGGGGCTTCGACCCAAGAGAATCTGTCCAACGCATCAGGACGGAAGCAGCCTCTAAAGTTGCTAGGGGAAAGGAGTCGGTGGGGCAGATCGATGCTGAATCCGTAAAGGGAGTGGCTAGGATGGCTCCCAATGCCTTGCGCAGGGCCCTAGCCGATTCAACACCCACAGGGATACTGACGAAGGTCCCAGTAGTTACTGTGGTGCTATGTCTGGTTGTAACCGGTTTTTTCACCATGCACTCCGGAGTCTTAGACTGCCGTGAGGGTTTTGATAATCCTGATCTATGCGGAGAGGAGTCAGCATTGAATGTCAATGGGGACCTTGAGGTGTATCTGCCTCAAGGATCCGAAGTCAGCGCGTGGATATCTGTGGTCGAGGAAGACTGGACCACCAATGTCATGGTGATCTATGTAGAGTCCGAGGACACCAATGTCACCACAGTCAACATCCTGAACGAGATTGATGCCGTAGAAAGGGAGTTGAATTTTGCTCGCAATGATAGGGGTGTAAATGACAATATCATCTACGTCCTGTCGATCTCCACCGTAATCAAGGAAGTAAACTCCAGTTCAGGAAGAGTGATCAAGGCATTCTTCTCAGGTATAGCAGAAGCCACTGGGAACGAAGACCTCTCTGACCAATTCAACGATACTATCGACGAACAGGAGGATACCATCGGCAGTTACTCTATTCCAGATGAGCAGGAGCGAGTCGATAGGATCCTCAGGGAGATGCCTCAGAACGCCTTGGACAAGCTCGTCAGAGATGTCGGTAAGGACCTGGATGGAGATGGGGACAAGGATGTCGCTCGTGTGAACTACTGGAACAGGGCCGTCATAATCATAGGAATTACTGATGATTTGGACAAGGACGGAGATGGGGTGGACGATGTCTCAATCTCGGAATTAATT
>Ga0310345_10002539_pt1 | contig 18252 bp, 20 predicted proteins | sample HC15DNA20500_MG_FD_204667 | JGI IMG/M metagenome (GOLD analysis project Ga0310345, IMG submission 204667) | Marine microbial communities from station ALOHA, North Pacific Subtropical Gyre - HC15-DNA-20-500_MG | ecosystem: Environmental > Aquatic > Marine > Oceanic | place: Pacific Ocean: North...
GAAATATTGCTAACAACCTTTCTGAACAATCAAATTGATTATCAAAACTTTTTTCAGGTTCAAGATTTCCAAGGAATGAACAAGCCGTTCTTAAAACATCCATAGGATTATTAGATTTAGGAATTCTTTCAAGAACTTCTTTTAGTTGTTCAGGAATATATCTTTTACTCTTAAGTCTACTCTTGAATTTTCTTAATTCATCTTTATTAGGGAGTTTCTTATAAAGCAATAGATAAGCTACCTCTTCAAAACTACAATTTTCACTTAAATCTACAACATCATAGCCTCTGTAATGTAAACCATCACTCTTTTCACCTACCGTACATATAGAGGTTTCACCTGCATCAACTCCTCTTAGTCCTTTATTCTTCATAATCAATATTTATTTTTTACTATTTTATCTATCTCATTTTCGTAATCATAGTAAGATAAATAATCATAAAGTTCATTTCTTGTCTGCATTTGATTTATAATTTTCTTTTGTGATCCCTCTTTTATTATCTCAGAATAAACTCTCTCTGCTGAACTACTCATAGCCCTGAATGCAGAAAGCGGATATAATATCATTGAAACGCCAACATTTTTAAGTTCATTTTTAGTAAAAAGAGGAGTCTTTCCAAATTCAGTAATATTTGCTAGTAGAGGTGAAGAGAAATTTTTAGAAATATATTTATATTGACTTAATTTTGTTAAAGCTTCAGGAAAAATCATATCAGCTCCAGCTTCAATATAAGACTCTATCCTTTCATAAAGCATCTTTTCATTTTCTACAGCTAAAGCATCAGACCTTGCCATTATAACAAAAGATTCATCTTCTCGTGCATCTACAGCAGCCTTGATTCTATCTTTCATCTTAGAAATTGACACTAATTTTTTATTAGGTCTATGACCACATTTCTTTTCGTCAACTTGATCTTCAATATGAATTGCTGCAACACCAGATTTTTCTATTAATTTTATAGTTCTCTGTATTGATTTTATTGATCCAAAGCCAGTATCAATATCTACAAGTAGTGGTAAATCACAAATATTAGTAATCCTCCTAGCATCTATTAAAACATCTTCCAAAGTATTAAATCCTAGATCAGGTAGTCCTAAGGATGATGCTGAAACCCCACTACCAGAAAGATATATAGCTTTTGCTCCACTCTTCTTAGCTAAGAGAGCTGAGTAGGCATTGACAGTACCTAGAATTGATAAGGGACTATCTCCACCATTAACTAGGTCACGAAATAAATTACCAGTCATGACATTTTTTAGTTAATGCTTGATCTTTTCAAACTTAAAGTAATTTTTAAAAAGATACCTTAAAGTTTATTCTTTTTTTCCTGATGAATTAGTTAGAAGATGATGAGCAAGGTTTTAACCCTATCTATATGATGATGCATTCAAGAGGATGTAGTTATACCAATGTGTAATTTTGGCTATGATGTTTTATCTGAAAATGGATTTATATCTTTTGATGAAAGTGGAAAACTAATCACATTTAAAATTGATAAATAATAATTCAATAAAAAAATGTATAGAAAAAATCAACAACTTTAAATGTGATTAGTTTAATGAGAATTCAAAAAAATATTTTGAATAGCATAGAAATTATCATAATTAAATTCTAACCCCACTCCTCTTTTGAAATTTTCTTGGATAGTTGTAGATTATAAATGTGAAAAATTTCAAAATAATTTCATTACCAACTCTTAGAATAATAACTAAAATTTGGAGCTTTTTAAGTGTCGTATTTATATCATTTTTCATTATAGCACATTTATTTGATAATGAATTTGGAACATTTAATTCAACAAATGAATTTATTTAATTTCTTTTTTTTCCTATTGGAACTACTTTAGGTATGATAATCTCCTGGAAATGGGAAGGAATTGGAGGACTTATAACAACAATGTCTATTATTTTATTTCATATACTAGATAGTAATTATACATTAGATTTTTATATTGATGGATTATCCTTTCCGGGAATTTTATTTCTTTTATGTTGGGTATGGAACAAAAAATCTTAATTAATTTCACCTTTTGAATTTTTATTTATTTTTTTTAGATTGTTCTTGTAACTAAATAATAAATTATGAAAAAATTAATCCTTTTAATATCAATAATTTTTTTTTCTTGCAACACACAAAAAAATGATTCAGAAGATCCAATTGATTTTATTTATACCCCAACTTCCTTAGATAATTTTATAATTGGTAGTAATGAAAACACTTTGATTGTTCAAGAAATACATAAAGCTATAATTGATAAAGATTTTGAAAAAGCATATACATATATCTCTGATGAAATAATTATGAACAATGCAGATGGTACGTCAGTTGAAGGTTTAGAAAATTTTAAATCTGCAATAAATCAAGCATATTCTGATGTAACATTTTCCAATTATGAAGTATTCGTAAATATCCCTTTAGTAGCAAAAAGCAACGATACTGAATGGGTAGTTTTATGGGACAAAGTAGATATTACTGATTCTAATGGTAATACAAAATCTGAAAATTATCAAGAAGCATTTAGAATTAAGGATGGTAAAGTTAATTTTATAAATCAGTTCGCAAAGCCTGACATAAATTAAACTAAACTAGACTCTTTTGAATTTTTCTTGGATAGTTGTAGATTAATTTAATGAAATCAAAAGAAGTTACACTTTTTGGAGGTACTGGATTAATTGGAAGTTTATTATTAGATTTTCTAATAGAAGATAATGATTATAATAAAATAAATGTTGTCACGAGAAAATCAATTCCATTAAGTAATAAAAAAATTAAAGTTCACATTATTGATTTTTCAGATAGTAAGTCTTACACTCAAACTCTTCGAAATAGTCAAATAGTTTTTGCATCGATTGGAACTACACAATCAAAAGTGAAAGGAAATAAAGAATCATATCGAAAAATAGATTTTGATATTATATATAATATTGCAAGAGCTTGTAAAAAAAATAATGTAGAAAACTTTTCATTTATATCGACTACAGGAGCAAATATTAAAAGCAATAATTTTTATCTGAACCTAAAAGGTGAAATTGAGAACTCTATATTAAATTTAAATTTATCCTCAACATCTGTTTTCCGTCCATCTCTATTATTAGGTAAAAGAAAAGAGAAACGATATGGAGAAAAAGTAGCTCAATTAATAATGCCATTTTTATCATTTCTTATGCCATCAAGATACAAACCAATAAAAGCAGCAATTGTTGCTAAATCGATGATTAATATTTCAAAATCAATTCAACCAGGTTTTAAAATATATCATTACAATGAAATTATTAAAGAATCAAATTAACAACAAATAGTTACACCCACTCCCCTTTTGAATTTTTCTTGGATAGTTGTAAATTAGATATATTAACAAAATAATTAAACTATGAAAAACTTATTAATATTAGTTATCTCTATAATACTAGTCTCTTGTTCTGACGGTAATAAAGTTGATAGTTCAGAATGGTCGGGAACGATTAATGCAGATAGCGAGGAAAGCAGAATTGTAAGAAAATTAGCTAAAGCTTACGTTGAAGGTAATTTTGAAATAGCAGCTGAATATATGACAAATGATGCAGTAAATCTAGTTAATGGAGTAGAGTACTCTAGAGACGATTGGATAGCTGGTTATAAAAGAGACCAAGAGGTTTTTGATAACATACAACATAATGATGATAACATAACAACTATGTACTATAACAATGGTAGAATATTTACCAATCATTGGTTAACATGGTCAGGAACTTCAAAAATAACCGGTGAGAGCAATAAGGTTGAATATTATGGTTATTGGGAATGGAAAGACGGTAAAATTATAGCCACAGGTGGAATAATGGACCCAACATGGTATGGTGGTGAAATAGCTAGATATCTAGAATCAAAAGAATAATATCAAATTTACTCTCCTTTTGAATTTTGATTTGTTGTAGGTAGATTAGTTGTATGAAAAAAATAAGTTTTATATTAATTTTTTTAATATCAATTCAAAAAATTTTGAGTCAAAATATACAAAATCTACCATTTAGTAACTTACCAAAGTTTGAAAATTCTTATAAAGCTAATTCGGTAACAAAAAGATTTATTCAAGGTTTAGGATTTAGATATTATTGGGGAACATATGGTTTGGAAGAAAAAGACTTGAATTATAAACCTTCTGAAGATGGTAGGTCTTCAAAAGAAACTATAGAACACATTTACAGTTTATCACAAATTATATATAATACATTTGCTAAAAGGCCAAAAATTCATGGAGAGGACTATTCAGCTTTAGATTTTTCATACTTAAGAACACAGACACTACTTAATTTAGAAAAAACTGTAAAGATTCTTGACACCTTAAAAGAAGAAGATATTGATAAACTACAAATTACTTTTAAAAGTGATGATTCTGAGAATTCGTATCCGTTTTTTTATTTATTAAATGGTCCAATCGCTGATTCTTTCACACACGTTGGGCAAATCATTAGTTTTAGAAGATCTTCTGGAAATCCAATTCCAAAAGGTGTAAATGTTTTTATGGGTGTCAAGAATTAGCAAAATTCTCACTAGTTAATAGGATACATATCAAAGTTTTGCTTATCAAAATAATCTATTCTGTTTGGTATGATATTTTCAATGGTGTCCTTGAGAGAATTTGATATTCTATTAACTCTATATCTTATAGCTAGATATGGAAGATAACTCTCTGCTATATCTTCTCTTATAGGATTATCTCTTGCATAGTCTGAAATGAAATTACAATCTTTAGTTTGTGCGGATAACCAATCTTCTGATTCAGCATGGTAAGAGTCAAGGGATGTGTGTGCTGCTTCATGAACAAAAGTTTCTTCAAGTATTCCTTGTTCTTCATAATTTTTTTCAGACCAATCGGTATGTATTAAAAGATTATTATTACCACCACCAAATGGCTCATTTCCTCTATGAATCCAAACAGTCTTTACATCTTTTCTTAATTCAGTAGTTAATCTACCTATTACTGTTGCAAATTTTACAGCTTGAATTTCAGCTTTTTCTCGGCTTCCAAATTCCGGATTAACCTGAACTTCAATTTTAAGGTTATCATCGTACCGGGCAGGAAAAAGATAAGGATTTAAAGTCACCCAATCATTAACTCTTCTATCAAACATTGTTCTAGAACCTTGTCCGTTGTAAGTTAAATTTATAAAAGTTGTTGGATCATCAGGTGTTATGATATCTGGGTCTATAAAAATTGTTCCCCCAAATGGGGGTATGCCAAAAGTAATACATTTATTAGTTTTATTGTCTTCTTTAGAACACCCTATAAGAAGGATTTCAAATAATATAAATAAATAAAAAAATTTCATCATTTAAATATAACTATTTTAGAAAAAGCATAACGAATAGACTAACATTCCCCTTTTGAATTTTAATTATTTTTTCTTTGATATATTTTTAGTTCCTTATCTGGAACAATAACAGTTCTATTTTCCCACATTTCAGGTGTATAAACAAACTCTTTCTTAAACTTCATATATTTAGGTTCGTTAACTTTATCATAATTTTCTTTAGTTAGTTCGTTTTTGTCCAAAACTAAAACTTCTAAATTATTATAAATATCTAAAGCTAATTCCATTCCTAATTTTATTTTGTTTAGGACCTTATCAAATAAAATTTTCTTTTCTTTTTTCAACAAAGAAATATTACGATTCAAAGAAGCAAATTCTATTTTTTTTTCTCTAATGTATTTGATATAATAACCAGTATCCCCTTTCACAAATATTACTCGTGCACCTCTATTTTTCATGGAGTGACCAAGCCCAAATAACTGAATATTTTGATTTGATTTACCTGGAGCATATTCATAATCAAGCTGCAGTATAGCATAGTTATCAGAATTTATATACATGATACCCTGATAGAGACCATTTTCTTCTGGTTTAAAGGTAATTTCATAAACCAATTCGTCATTAAATACAGTCAAATTCATTTCGTATTGATATTTTTTAGGATTAGTAATAAATTCCCAATTTTTAGATTTTATACTTCTATATTGATTCAACAAATTATTAATACTGTACTTTATATAACTAGTAGAAATATAATAATTCAAAGAATCTTTACTATGAGATTCTTCTACTGAATCAGGTTCCTCATCATCGATATTTACATTAAACAATAAGCCTGAATTTACTTTGTAATAAATCTTATTATTTTTTTTACTTTCGTCAAAATCTAAGTATAAATCAGTAAGTTTTTCATCAATTTCCTTTTTAAGTGTTTTCATGGATCCCTCTTCTAATGAAATACCTTCAATAGGTTGAATTTTTTTTTTCTCGCTGTAACTAAAAATATTTACTATAGCATCTTGATACTGAACAATTTCTTTAGGAATCATTTTAAAAACATCTGAAACCAATTCCTTATTTAACATTTCAAAGTTTGATTTTTTTAATTTTAACTGGTTTTCTTCAGAAAATAAAATACTTAAATAATTATGAAAAAAAATTTTAGAAGTAAAATTTTTTTGTGGATAATTTTCCTCATAATTTATTTCAATTAGTTTAATTATATCTCTTACTGAAAGATTTTGTGCATAAATTGAAACATTAGGTAATTTTAATAAAGATTTACGAAGGTATACGGATTCAGATTCTTTAATATCTTTAATAGAAATTTTAAAATTCTCATATCCCATATAACTAAAAATGATACTATCAGAATTATTAACGATTTCTATATCCAAAATGAACTCTCCTTGAGAATTAGATATCGTGCCAATCGATTTGCCTTCAATAAAGATATTAGTAAATGGTAATGGTTCCTTTGTATCAAAATCAAAAACCTTGCCACTAAAAAAATTATTTTGAGCAAATAAAAAAAATGGTAAACATGATAAAAAAAAAATATGGATATAGAATTTGATGAATCTTTTAATTCCTATCATAGATTAAATTTAAATAAATTAACACTAACCCTTTCCTCTTTTGAATTTTGATTTGTTATTGATAAATTGAAATATGAAATGTAAAAAATTATCAACTCATTTATTGATTGTTTTTTTAATTTTATCATGTAATAAAGATGAAGAAAAAGTATCTTCATCTGATTGTGATAATGATATAAAATTTGAATTTCATCATTTTTCAAATGTCGAAAATGATAACAAAACTAGAGTTGATGGTATTACAAATATTCTTAAAAATATTGACTTAACTAAGACTAAACTTACTGTTCCAATTCATTATATTTTATATCCAAGTTCTGGACTTACTGCAGAAGAAGCTGATCTAGCAGCTACCAAAATTACTTCTTTACAATATCCTGGCAGTGATTCAGAAAGTAAAGAAAAATATAAACATACTTATGATGATTTATTTAAAAAACTTCAAAAAGAAGCAATTACAGCAGATTTACCAGAAGGCTCTTGTGGTGGCAGTGTATCTATGGCCTTACCCCCTGCTTTACAAAAAGATGATTATGATAATTATTATGCAAAAGTAGCTCTTCATGAATATCACCATATATTTCAAAATACTCCAATACATAATAACTCTTCAGGTAATAAGGAATTTATATATACATGGATGACTGAGGGAACTGCAGAATATTGGGCACAAGTAAAATTTACCCAATTTGGTAATTCATTAAATAAAGATATTGCTACCCAAACTTCTGAAATTGTAAACAAACTTAAGCAAGAATCTATCGTTATGGATGGGAGAACTTATCAAATGGATAAATACAGGAAAATGAGTTTATATAATGATGAGTTTGGAGATTCTTGGCCTATACATTCTACCGAAATAGGTTATGTAATTACCTATTACATGATTACTATAAAAAATAAAAAACTTGATGATATTATTCAACTGTATGAAAAAGGTGTTGTTTCAGGAAGAAAAAAAGCACTTGAAGATTTTCTAGGTATAGATTACGTGACCTTTGAAAACGAATTTGAAACTTGGATAATTCAGTAAAATCTTATCTAAAACATTTGTTTTCAGATGAGAAAAGAGAATGAAAAAGAATCCAAATAAATAATCCCCACTAATTAAACTCCTCTTTTGAATTTTTTTTTTAATTGATTGTTATTTTTCTTTTTTTTCCACTCTTTCATATTGGCAGTGAGTAGGAAAGGTTGTATAAACAGAATCAGGTGCAAGGAATAATTCATTATCGTGACCCACTAATGAAATTTTCTTTAGTATTTCATCTTTATTTGTAACTGCAGAATCATAATTTATTATTGCCATTTTAGTGTATTTATTCCAATTTACTTTTACTGTTTTTTCCAAATTTCCAGCTTTTTCTATTCTCATTTTACAATTTCCACAAACTCCTGAAATTTTAACGGTTTCAGTTTTTTGATTATTTATTTGTGCGTTAGACTCATTATATGATAGCATTACCAGCAACACAATCATTATTTTTATTGTTAAATTCATGTTGATATATTATTAAATACTTTTATTAAAAAATATAATTTATAAAAAAAATACATTTAATCAAATATTTGCAATTTTTCATTTTGCATTTATAGTTGTAGATTAGAAGTATGTGCAAACTATTAATACTACTTTTATTCATTTCTTTTTATTCCTATAGTCAAGACATAGAGAATGTTGATTTTGAAAAACATTTAGTAACACAGAAAAATTCATTTCTTGTTTATTGGAAAAGAGACTCGACTCTATTTACCGGTGTTGCCAAAATATATTATAAGAACAATTCATTATCGTCTTCAAGAAGCTATAAGAACGGAAAAAAAGATGGATTATGGAAAGAATGGTATGAAAATGGTCAATTAAAGTGGAGTGGAACTTACAAAGATGAAAAAGAAGATGGATTATGGAGGGGATGGTATGAAGATGGTAAGTTAGAATCAGAAGGAAATTATGAGGATGGAAAGTGGGATGGATTATGGAGAGGATGGTATGAAAATGGTCTAGCTAGAGGTGAATGGAATTGGGAAGATGGTAAATGGAATGGAATACAGAGACATTGGCATGAAAATGGTCAATTATGGTTTGAAATTAATAGTAAAAACGGGGAAGAAATTAGCAAAAAATGCTGGGATGAAGATGGAAATAAAATAGAGTGCAAATAACCCCTAGTAACATCTCCTTTTGAATTTTCATTTGTTGTTTGTAGATTGTAGTTATGAAAATTAAAAATACTAAGAATGATAATGGATTAAATGAAATCTATTATGATAATGGAAAAATTGCAAAAAAGTATTATAAGAAAGGTGGAAAAAGGGATGGTTTATATCAAAGATGGCACAATAACGGCCAATTAAAATTTGAAGGTCTTTATAAAGATGGAAAATCAAACGGACTGCTTAGAGCTTGGCATCCTGATGGAAAATTAGATTGGGAATCAACGTACAAGGACGGAAAATTGATTAGCGATAATTAAAACAAAAAGCCCCTCAAAGTCACTATTTACTTATAAGCTTGAAAAATTTTATTCTAAAAAATATAAATAATCCAGATAAATTAGAAAAAATTTATCAATCAAATAGATTAGCTTTTAAAAATGAATTTTTTTCTCTTTCCTCCAAAATTAAGGATAAGAAAATTTACAGCTATTGGAATGCTAGATTAAATTATGCAAATTCAGGTTTTTCTGTTGGTAGCAGTAAAGAATTAATAATAATACTTTATTGCTCATTACTTGCTGTTGTTATTGCAAAGCTTCCCGAAATATTTTCTATAGATGAAGAATTTTTTTATACTAGAAATATAAGTTTTATAGTTTTTCTTCCACTATCTTTTTATTTTATCTGGAAAAAGAAAATTAAAATTAGAAAAATACTTATTACTTCAATAATCATTCTTTCATCAATTTTTTATATAAACTATCTTCCGAAAAATCCTCCAAATGATGAAAGTGATACTTTAATTTTAACATGTTTGCACTTACCAATCTTTTTATGGAGCACCTTTAGTTTATTATTTTTTGGAAAAAAAATTAGTAGTCATAAGAAACGTTTGAGTTTTATAAAATACAATGGTGACTTAATTGTTATATCAGGCCTTATCTTACTAAGTGGAGGTATTTTTTCGGGAATAACAGTTGGATTATTTGAACTTATAAGTATTGATATTGAAGAGTTTTATTTTAAATATATAGTAATTACTGGTCTCGCTTCATTACCAATAGTTGGTACTCATATTATAGATAAAAACCCAAACATAGTTGGTAAAATATCTCCTTTTATTGCAAAATTATTTAGTCCATTAGTTTTAATTACTCTACTGATTTATATAGGATCAACGATTTTCTTTGGAAGCAATATCTATAATGATAGAGATTTTCTTTTGTTATTTAACATAGTCCTAATTGGAGTAATGGCATTAATATTTTTCTCAATTATTGAAGGCTTATCCACATCAATGAGCAAAATAGAGATATGCATACTTTTTTTATTATCATTAGTTACAATCACAATTAATGGAATAGCATTATCGGCAATTTTATTAAGAATTATTGAGTGGGGAATTACACCAAACAGAACCGCTGTATTGGTTAGTAATATTTTAATTTTAATTAATTTGGTTGTTGTAGCAACCAAATTATATTATAGCTTAATATATAATTCAAAACTTATAAAAGTTGGTATTTCAATAGTGGTTTTTATGTCCATTTATTGTTTATGGTCATTATTTGTAACATTTCTTTTTCCATTGATTTTCAACTTCAATTAAAATCTTAATAAATTACTAATGTGAACATTTTCTTAGTTATATGTTTTTTAACATTACTACTATTTGGTATGAGAAAATTTTTACTTTATTTTTCTCTTTTTGGATTTATTCTACTTTTATCAATAATATTCGATAAATATTGGAATGAGACTAATGATATTGGTTATTTACCAAGTCTTGGTCTTACTTGCTTATTAATTTTTATTAAAGAATATTTAATTCCAACTATAAAATCAAAATAAAATGATTTTAACTATTAATAAAATGAAAAACATTTTAAGAAAAATTTTTTTCTATTTTATACTATGGACTGGAATGATATTGACTTCAATGTTTTTTGATAAGTTCACAAAAATTTCTGATGAGGATGGATATTTAGCAGGTTTAATTATATGGTTATTATTAATATTTGTTATAGAATTCTTAATTCCTTTTATAAAATCTAGAAATTGAACTCCACTTTAAATTTTAATTTGTTATTGGTAGATTATAAATAAAAAAATAATATCTTAATTAGAAATTATTTAGAGCTACAAGATATGCGGCTTTTCGTAAATCAATTTTATAAGTTTTAGAAACATTAATCAAATTATCAAACCCTTGATCAATTAAGATTTTAAGTTTCGATTTAACTTTTTCTAAATCATATGATATTTTTTTAGTATTACTGAGCCATTCAAAATAGGAAACTACAACTCCCCCAGAACTTGCAAAGATGTCTGGAAAAACTTCTATACCTTTATTTAGGAATTGATTTTCATTTATTAGAGGACCATTTGCCAATTCTACGACATAATTACAATCTACATAAGGAACGGACTCTATTCCAGCAGCTGGTATAAATATATCATACTTATTATCAAACATTTTTTTTATATCGTTATCACCACCAATATTACCAGTTTCTTTTTTTTTAGATATCAATTTATTAACATTTATTCCAGACTCATTAAAGACATATCCTTTTGAGTCACTAACTGAGATAATTCTACAACCCAAATTATACAAAAAATTCGCCACATTAATTCCTGCATTACCAAAACCTTGAATACCTATTGATAAATCACTTGGATTAAGTTTATCTCTTTCTATTATCTTTAAAATCACATAATAACCACCTAATCCAGTTGCTATATCTCTACCAGCAATACCTCCATTAGTAATTGATTTTCCAGTAAAACATCCTTTTTTACGATAAATTCTAAAATATTCCTGCTCCATAATATCCATATCAAATGATCCTGTAGACATATCAGGAGCTGGAATATCAATATTTGGACCAATAGAAGAACCAAAATTTTTCGAAAAGGACTTAGCTAAACTAGTTCTCTCAGATTTTGATAAATTAGAAGGATCAACACAAATACCACCCTTACTGCCTCCTAAAGGAATATTAATCATTGCACATTTCATAGTCATCCAAAAACTTAATTCCTTAACCTCATTAAGATCAATATCTGAGCTATATCGAAGACCCCCTTTATAAGGTCCTCTTCTATTATTGTGTTGAGATCTATAAGCTTTGACCAATTTATTAGAACCATCACTTGAACGATAAACGATATCCTTTTCAATGATTTTATTCCAAGTTTTAAGTTCGTGAATTAAATTTGATGAAAGATTAGGGTTCAAATTAGCTAACTCATCAATTATGCCAATTTTTTTCATCCTGGAAAAGTTTCGACAAAGCTATATTTATTTATATAAATTTCAAAAAATAATAATAAATCTTACTAATAAAAATTCTCCTTTTTGAATTTTGATTAGTTGTAGGTAGATTAGTTGTATGAAAGAATTAATAAATTATTATTTCAGATAACTATGAAACAATTAATATTAATCATTGGTTTTGGATTTTTATTCGTTGATATTCAAGCACAAGAATTAGTTTCAAAATGGTCATTTGATCACTTTAATGACACTTTAGTTAATGAAAATATCACTAATAAAAACGATAAATTATTTGGATTTTTTGATTCAGTCTCTGGCATTAAAGGAAATGCAATATGGTTAGATGGATTTACCAGCTTTATTAAAAGAGATAAATTTGGACAAAATCTTCCTAGCAATTTTACAATAACAGCTTGGGTAATGCTTGAAGCATATCCATGGTTTAGGTGTCCTGTTTTTGATTTAAGAACAAGTGAAAAAGAGGGTGTTTTTTTATCAATAAAACGAAATGGTAATTTAACAGCAGGGTTTGGACAACCCATCAATTGGGTAGAAATTGATGGTCCTAGATTACCACTAAAAGAATGGGTGATGATAAGTTTAGTTGTCAATCAAAATGGATTTTCAACCTTATACTTAAATGATAAGAAAATCAAAAAAATTGATAATAGTCCCGTTTTAAGAAGAACATTTAATAATAAATTGACTATAGGAAGAAATGCTATTCTTGAAGATTGGTGGGACTATCAATATATAGTTACTGACAAATATTCTTTTCTCGATGGAATGATTGATGAAGTATATATATATGGAAATTCACTAGATTCAAAGCAAATTAAAAAACTATATGAAGATAGATTACCATTACCAACGCCTAATCTTCAACCAAGAATACTACCAAGTGGTCCGCCGGAACAAGGTGAATTTGGAGCAAACTATACTCGCCTAGATTATAGCAAACAATGGGATCGACTCTGGCGAGTTGGAGATCATCCAGATATATTAGTACGATTTTCTAAAAATAATTGTCGATTAGTTTTTTGGAGAGGAACGAGTTTTGTTCCTTGTTGGATTACAGAAAACGGAATCTGGTACACCAACGAGTGGGCTGAAACATGGGGATCGGATGTAACAAGTAGTGCCGAACCTTTAATGGATCGTGAAACACGTTTCAGTCATGTAAGAATTATTGAAAATAGCGCAGCCAGAACTATAGTGCATTGGCGATATGCTTTAGTAGATGCAGATTATAATTTTGTTGCAAAAGATATTGATGGTCGAGGTGAATGGGCAGAAGAATATTTCATTATATATCCTGATGGAATAGGTATTAGAAAAATTGATTTATATTATTCTAAACCTCTTAGAAAACACGATTGGGAAGAATCTATTGTCTTATTATCACCTGGACAACATCCTAATGAAGTAATAGAAGATCCAGAGATTACATTAGTTAATATGGATGGAAAAAGTCATAATTATTCATGGAGAAATAATTTACCTGTAGAAATGAAAAAACCAGAAAAAGCTAACATTCATGTAGTTAATTTAAAAAGCAAGTACAAACCTTTCTACATAATTTCTCCGGAACCTTTTGAATCTGTTGAGGGAAAATATGAATCACCATTTTTTAGATCTTATTCCGCTGCTTTAGGTAAAAATTATCATCCTGATTCTGTTCCTAGTATTTATGGTTGGTGGAACCATTGGCCTGTAACCCAATTACCAGGAGATGGTCGTTGGGTTGAAACAAATGACCGTGCATCACATTTTAATCTAACCACTTTCACTCAATGGAAAGATTACTACATGGATGATCATGTAAAGAGTCGAATAATGTTACACGGGATGACTCAAAAAAAACCTGAGGAATTAGTCCCACTTGCAAAAAGTTGGTTAAATCCTCCCATAATGCGTCTAGATATAGAAAATAGTGAAGTAACTTATGAAGCTGCAGAAAGAGCCTATGTTGTAAATGGATTAAGTAACAGAGTATTAAAAGGAAAATTGTTAGCAAGTGCAAACCAACCAGCTTTAAATCCTGCAATTATCTTAAATAATATTCGTTTAGTAAATCCAAAGGTTATAGTAAATAAACAAATACTTACCCCTGAAAAGGATTATAAATATGGTGTTATACAAGAGTTGAATCAATGGAAGACTATTATTTGGATTGATAAAATTTTTGAAGAAAATATAGATATTCTAATTCAATAAAATCCCTCTTTTGAATTTTGATATAATGTCTTTAGATTGTAAGTATGAAACATATATCATTCATATTAATTTTATTTTCTTGTTCAATCCAAGAAAAAGAAATACCTAAAAGGAATAATGAATCTTCTGATTATAATACTCTAATTAATTTATTTAAAGGATGGAGGGAATTTGAAAAACCTTCCATGTTAAATGGTGCACCAGACTACACAGAGGAACGTTTTATAAAAAACGACAAGACTTTTAAAGATTTACAAAGCCAGTTATCTGAAATAAAAATTAATGATTGGCCAATTGATAAACAAATAGATTGGCATATCATAAGGGCTGAAATGAATGGTTATGACTTTAATTACCGAATCCTACGACCTTGGGTACGAGACCCAGCTTTTTATCAAACTATTTGGATGCATCAAAGTGATGTGCCTGCACATGAAGGCCCTACTAATCATGGAGTGTTAGAATTTTGGATGTATGATCTTCCTCTCAACAATGAATCGAAAGAAAAATTTATGAAAGAAATATTGAGCATTACTCCTTTTTTGATTCAAGCAAGATCAAATTTAACTGGTAACGCAAAAGACTTATGGATAGCTGGAATAGAAAATTTTAAACAGCAGTACAACAATTTAAACATTATAAAAAGTAAACTAAGCTTTGATCAAAATGATAAAATAAATGAAGCAATAGAAGAAGCTAAAGTTTCAACACTAAATTTTATAGAATGGTTAGAAAAAGAGTCAAATAATAAAACTGGGCCCTCAGGTATTGGAAAAGAAAACTACACCTGGTATCAAAAAAACGTTCATCTTGTCCCTTTAGCATGGGAAGATGAAGTAAGATTACTTCAACGTGAATTGGATCGTGCATGGTCATCTTTAAAACTAGAAGAACACAATAATAAGAATTTACCACAACTGGTTGCTGCAGATACTCCTGAGAAATTTAAAAAACTAACAGAAAATGGTGTTAAAAGACTTATGAAGTTCTTAGAAGAAAAAGAGATTATGACAATAAAAGAAAATATGGAGCCAGCTATAAGAAATCATATGGGAAAATTTGTACCTAAAGAAGAAAGAAACTTTTTTAATATAGGATTACACCTTGATCCTCTTCCTCTATACTCACATTTTGTTCATTGGTTTGATCTGGCACAGATGAAAGATGAACCACATGAAAGTCCAATAAGAAGAAAACCTCTTTTATACAATATTTTCGATTCTAAAAATGAAGGATATGCCACTGGAGCTGAAGAGATGTTCATGCATGCTGGTCTGTATAACGATAGTCCTAGGTCAAAAGAGATTGTATGGATCATGATTGCTCAAAGAGCTGCAAGAGGTTTAGGGTCTTTATATGCACATGCAAATGAAATGACTATGGAAGAAGCAAGCCAAGTACATGTTAAATGGACCCCTAGAGGTTGGATGAATAGAGAACCTGACCTTTTAAAATTTGAACAACACCTTTATTTAAGACAACCAGGATATGGGACATCCTACATAACTGGTAAATATCTTATAGAAAGAATCATTGCTGAATATGCTGAAAAGTTAGAAAAAGAAGGAAAAGATTTTACCCTAAAAGAATTTTTTAAAAAGTTTAACAACGCAGGAAATATTCCAATAGATCTTGTTCGTTGGGAAATGACTGAAAATAAACCAATAGACCATGAATAAATTAGTTGTTATTTCAAACAAAAAAAATGTATCATTTTTTGATACTAAAGAAAAAAAAACAATATGGACAAAAGAGATGGAGAAAAAAGTACTTAATACTTATAGAGTTGGAGATTATGTTTTTATTTATACTTATACCAATTGGGGTTATACATATACATCATTGGTAGATATAAATGGTGGTAATTTTTTATGGAAAGATAAGTATTTAGTAAGCGTATCAAATACATTACTTTACAAAAATCATCTTTATTTCATTGACAAATCGTTTAACATAATTTCTATTGTATTAAAAACGGGCAAAGAAGTTTTTAAAAAAAAATTTCCTTATAAAAAATGGTATGCAAGTGTTTATCCAAAACTAGTCGTATATGATAATCAAGTAGTCGTGTATAATAAAAAAAATGCTGTAAAAATAAATGTGTTAAATAATGATTTTGATGATTTTATATTTAGATCACATGAATTAAAAGAAATTCTTATCATGAATGATCTATATAACATACAAGTAAACTCATATGTGACTTCAGATGGTGGATATGTAGCAGCGTATGTTGGAGATGGTGGTGGTGCAGGAGGTGGAGATGGTGGTGGTGGTGGAGGTGGTGAATAATCTTTTTTACTACAACACTAAATAAAGTTATTTTTTTGATTTCTTATTCTAGAAATATAATTCAACTTCAAGATCAATATCATCTAAAATTAGTTTGTCTCCCAAATTTTCAAAAAATGAACCAGATCTAAACCTTACATTATGTTTTGAAGAACAGATTAAATAAATCTATTTTAAATTACCTTACATCAAAAGTTCGAGTTAATAGTTTATACTCTAATTTGATATAATATGTTTAGCACAACTCCCTACCCTATTTTTAATTTTTTGTGCATTTTATAAATTAGAGAGTTAATGTAATATTATGAAAAAAATATAATGGAAATAGGAAGAATACTTATTTATATAAGTTTAATATTATTTGTGTTCGGGTTAATTCTTACTTTTTTAGATAAAACTCCTAATTTTTACAAAAACCCATTAGATTTTTACATCAAAAAAGAAAACTTCACGTTTTATTTTCCTCTAGGGACTTCTATTTTATTATCAATATTTATATCAATAATTTTATATCTTATAAGAATATTTAATAAATAAGTTAGATTTAAATAAAAAAAATAAATTAATTAGAGTTAGATAGATGAATTATTAAAGGTTTTTTTTAAATTAAATAAAATTTTAATCAACTTAAAAAATACAAAATGAAAAATATATTATTGCTTGTTTGTACAATCCTATTTATTACTAATTGTGATGTAAATACTGGAAGTACGGAAGAATCTTCAACCACTGAAGCTGCAGCTAATGAGACTGGTGAACCATCAGGACCACACACTTCTGCAGAATGGCAAATATGGGCTTATTCTACAGCTGCTCCATCTTTTATTGCTAAAAACGCTACAGTTCTTAATGGTAAAATGGAAATGCTAAGAGAAGGAACAAACGGGTGGACATGTCTACCTGTTAATCCTAGAGGAATGTCTGACCCTGAAAATGGTTGGAAAAGTCCTCATGAAGCTATGCCATTATGTGGAGATGGTGAAGTATTTAAATGGATATCAGCTTATTTAAGTGACCAAATTCCTGATATGGATCGCGATGGTTACGCATGGATGTTACATGGTGATATGGGTGAAGATAATTCTACACCTAAGGTGGTGAATAAAGAAGATGCTCAGGAGGGACAATGGATAGAATCTGGACCTCATCTTATGTTAATGCCAAAAGATCCAGCTACTTTAGAGGGACATACGGCAGATTTTAATTCAGGATCACCATATGTTATGTTTCCTGGCACTCCATATACACATATGATGATACCTGTTGAAAATTATTATCAATATCATAAATAGAGAATAATACTTATCCAAGTTATCTTAGTAAGATTATTTAATATAAGATGCTTCTATTATAATCTTACTAGGTAACCTTTTGTAGGATCTAAATTTCCTTTTAAGATTTCTATATATTTTTTTT
>Ga0310345_10002540_pt1 | contig 18250 bp, 19 predicted proteins | sample HC15DNA20500_MG_FD_204667 | JGI IMG/M metagenome (GOLD analysis project Ga0310345, IMG submission 204667) | Marine microbial communities from station ALOHA, North Pacific Subtropical Gyre - HC15-DNA-20-500_MG | ecosystem: Environmental > Aquatic > Marine > Oceanic | place: Pacific Ocean: North...
TCATACTTTTTTCATACACAATCCATGATGTCAGCTAAGTACCTGAAATCATGGTGGGCGCGACAGGGATTGAACCTGTGACCCCACCCGTGTGAAGGGTGTGCTCTACCACTGAGCTACGCGCCCGCCCGGCCTGATGGCTCGAAGTGAGCCGTAGGGCAGGGGCGGGCCTTTACTGTGCGAATCGGTATGTGGCAAGCGCCTCAGCCGAAGAGCTGGGCCACGATCATGGTGAGCCAGTTTTGGGATTGGGCCACGGTCGATCGGGTACCTTTGGGCGCGGGACAAGCAAGGCAATAGGCCTGCGCTCCCCTGGCCCCCAGCAGCCGGTCGGTGTCGGCGGCGATCTGCGATACGAGTGAGGATCGTCCAAGCGCCATACGGGCGAACACGTCGCCGCCGGCTTCCGCATCCTCGCCGTCGCCGATCAGCCACTGGCGGAGCAGCGTATCGTAGGTCGAAGGCTGCGTGCCGAGGTATTCCACATGCCAGTCATTCCCGAGTTCGGCTTGCGCGGCGGTCCATGCAAGCGCTTCTTCCATCCCGCCATATTCATCGACGAGGCGAAGCTGACGCGCCGTGCCGCCGTCCCAGACGCGGCCCTGTCCGACGGCGTCGACCTGGTCCCGTGTCATGTCGCGTGCCTCGCCAACCCGGCTGAGGAAATCCTCGTAACCGTTCTCGATGAAAGCCTGCATGATCGCGTCGGTTTCGGGAGTGAAGCCGCCGATAATATCGGGCTGGCCGGAGAGCGCCGTGGTCCGTACGCCATCACTGGTGACGCCGACCATGGCGGCTGTTTCCTCGAAGGTGGGGATGACGGCGAAGATGCCGATCGAACCGGTGATGGTTTCGGGCTCGGCAAAGATACGGTCGGCAGGGGTGGATACCCAGTAGCCGCCGCTGGCGGCAACATTGGCCATGGACACGGCAACTGGAATATCGAGCGCCTTGTGGCGCAGGATGGCCTCGCGGATCATCTCGCTCGCCAGCACCGATCCACCGGGAGAATCCACACGAACGACGAGGCCAGCAAGGTCGTCATCGAGTGCATCGTCCAGCAGGGCGGCAATCCGATCGCCCCCGGCTACACCCGGCCCGGCCTCGCCATCGACGATTTCCCCCGCGATGGTGATGACGCCGATGGGCTTGCCCGCGCTGGGAAGGGGATTGTCTTTCAACCATGCGGCAAGCGTAGTGTGCGGATAGGCGTTCGGACCTTCTCCCCACTCGTCCTCGCCGACCAGTTCGACCACGCGTTTCTCGAAATCGGCGCGGCTGCCTAGCTTGTCGACGAGACCCGCCTGCAGCGCTGCCGTGGCGAGGTCGCCGCGCGCTGCCGCCACCCATTCGACTGGCCGGGTAGTGATGCGTTCAATGTCCGCGCCGGGGCGGGCCTTCTTCAGGTTCGCGCGATATTCTTCCCACAAGGTTTCATAGAGAGCACGAGCGTTCTCGCGCGCGGGTTCGGACATGCCGGTGTTGCTGTAAGGCTCGACGGCGCTTTTGTATTCGCCGACCTTGTATACTCGGGCATTGACCTTCAGCTTTTCCAGCAGACCTGCGTAATAGAGCCTCTCGCCGCCGGGGCCGGCGACGACTGCGCCACCGAGCGGGTTGACCCAGACTTCGCTGGCATGCGCGGCGAGCAGCATCGCATCGTCGGTATAGGCCGTCGCGTAGGCGAGTACGGGTTTTTCGGCCGCGCGTACCCGATCGAGCGCTTCGCCGATCTCCTGCAAGTGTACCTGCCCGCCGCCGAGAAAACGATCGAGATCCAGCACGACAGCGTCAATCCGTTTGTCGGTGGCTGCCGTGTTCAGGCCGTGGACGAGATCGCGTTCCTGATATTCACCGATCGGCGCCTGCCCCGAAACTAGTGCGGCGATGGGATCCACCTCGGTGCGCTCTTCCACGATCACACCATCGATTTCGAGCAACAATGCCCCGTCGCGCACCGATGCCGGGCTGGGCCGCGCGGTCAGCACGGCGAACAGTGCCGAAAAGAACAGCAGCATGAAAACGAGCACCAACCCGTCCTTGATGCCGACCAAGAGGCGCCAGACTTTTCCAGCGAATTTCATGCGAGTAATCTCCTGTTGCATCCCGAGTTAGGGAAGTGGGCGACGCTTTGCCACTGGAAAGCGCTTGAGCGCGCGATGGCCCTCGACTAAGGGCGTGGTCTCAATGACATCGACGCCAAACTCGCCGCACGCGGCCCGCTATCCTGCGGGCGCGCTCGCTTTTCCGCACCGCGATCTGATCGGTATCGGCCAGCTGGAGCGCCATGAAATTCTCTTCCTGCTCGATGAAGCCGAGCAATGGGTGGCGTTGAACCGGCAGGCGACCAAACACGAGAACCTGCTGTCGGGTCTGACGGTCATCAACGCCTTCTTCGAAAACTCCACCCGCACGCTGCTGAGCTTCGAGATCGCGGGCAAGCGCCTGGGGGCAGACGTCGTCAATATGCATGCGGCGCAATCGAGCGTGAAGAAGGGCGAAACGCTGATCGATACCGCGATTACGCTCAACGCCATGCGCGCCGATGCGATCGTGATCCGTCACGGATCGAGCGGGGCGACGCAGCTGATCGCGGACAAGGTCGACTGCCCTGTGCTCAACGCGGGCGATGGACAGCACGAGCATCCGACCCAGGCGCTGCTCGATGCGCTGGCGCTACGCCATGCCTTGCGCGACAGGGGCGAGACGGCCGAGGATTTTACCGGTCTTACCATCGTGATCTGCGGCGATATCCTGCACAGCCGTGTTGCGCGTTCGAACCTGTTGTGTCTGCAGGCGCTGGGAGCAACGGTGCGCCTTTGCGCCCCTCCAGCGCTTATGCCGGTCGGCATCGAGTCGATGGGAGCCGAGGTATTTCACGATTTCGATGCGGCGCTAGAGGGGGCGGATGTGGCGATGATGTTGCGGCTCCAGACCGAGCGCATGAGCGGGCAGTTCATTCCTTCGGCCCGCGAATACCATCACCTTTACGGTCTCACGAAAAAGCGCCTGAAAAAGGCGGCGAAGAATGCGCTGGTCATGCATCCGGGGCCGATGAATCGCGGCGTCGAGATCGATAGCGAGGTTGCCGATATGATCGATCGATCGATCATTACGCGGCAGGTCGAAATGGGGGTGGCCATTCGCATGGCTGCGCTCGATGTTCTGACCCGCCGCGCGCGCGGTGTCGATGGCTGGGGAGAACGGGTATGAAACAGCAGCGCCCGTTGACGATCTCCGGCGGCCGGATCGTGACGCCCGATGGCGTGCGCGAAGGTAGTTTACGGCTGGTCGAAGGTCGTATCGACGCGATTGGGGGTGAACCGCATGATGGCGACGAAGTCGTCGACGCCAGGGGCAGGCTGGTCGCCCCTGGTCTCGTCGATCTCGGCGTGTTCGCCATCGACAAACCGGCGTTCCATTTCGGTGGGATTACGCGCGCTGCCCTGATGCCCGATCAGTCGCCGCCTTTGGATCTGCCGAGCCGCATTTCCTACATTGCCAAGAGCGGGAAGCCCGATTTCTGGGTGCACCCGCTTGCTGCTGCCACACGAGGGCTCGAAGGACGCGAGATCGCCGAACTGGCCCTGATGCGCGAGGCTGGTGCGCGCGGTGTCGCTACCGGACGCCAATGGATCGCCGATTCGGGTGTCATGCTGCGTCTGCTCCAATATGCGGCGATGCTGGAAATGACCGTGATTGCCCATGCCGAAGATGCGGCGCTGGTTGGCGGTGCGGTTGCCACCGCGGGGGAGGTCGCCACGCGTCGCGGCCTGCCCAGCGCTCCGGTCGAGGCCGAGGCTATCGCGCTTTCCCGCGATATCGCGTTGGCCGAGATGGCGGGGGCACGCATTCATTTCCGGCAGGTCACGACGAAAGCCGGGTTCGATATCATACGCGCTGCCAAGAAGCGCGGAGCGGATGTTACCTGCGGCGTGACCCCGGCGCATTTCATGCTGTCCGATCTCGCGACGGTCGATTTCCGTACCTTTGCGCGGCTCTCACCGCCGCTGCGCAGCGAGGACGACCGGCAGGCCGTACGAGAAGCCATCGCGGACGGCACCATCGACGTCATCGCCAGCGGACATGATCCGCGCGGACCAGAAGACAAGCGCCTGCCCTTTTCCGATGCCGAGCCGGGTATGGCCGGCGCTGAAACGCTGCTCGCCATGACGCTTTCGCTCGTCCGCGACGAGGTGATCGACATGGCCCGGGCATTCGAACTGGTGGCGCTGGCGCCCGCGCGCATTCTGGACGTCGAGACAGGCAGGATCGCCAAAGGGCTGGAAGCCGATATTGCGCTGATCGATCCGGACAAGCCTTGGGTCATTCAGAGCGCCAGGATGGAAGCTACGGCAGGCAATACGCCTTTCGATGGCCAACCGACCCAGGGCCGGGTCAGCGCGCTATACAAAGGTGGCGTGGCGATAGACCTCTAGGCAAAAACGAAAGACCCCGCCTGGATTTCTCCAGACGGGGCCACTCGATGGTACGTTGAAGTGCACGGAATTCTCTTAGCGTGCAGCGACCCGTACTTCTTTATCGATTACGTCGATCGCACCCGGCAGCGGGCGGCTCGAAGCGTAGGCGATGCAGCCGCCGCCCTTGCCCTTGACCGTGCGGCACATCGACTGGGCTGATGCCTTGGCAAAGCCGGCAGCGGCGACGCGGTAGTAGATCTTGCCGTTGACGCGCGCTTTGGTGATCACGCGCTCGGCATCGCCGAGTTCCGGATAGCGCTTCTGGAACAGCTTCCAGGCTTCGTTGGCATCGGACATCGAGAAATAGGAACCGAGCTGGACGTTATAGTCCCCGCCGCGGGCCAGGCTGGCGGGAGCCGGGCTCTGCTTCGTGTGAGCAGGGGCGGGCTTGCTGGCCGGGGCAGGAGTGTCCTGGATGACTTCGTTCGACACGAAGCGGAGACCGCCAGCGCTCGGCGCAAGACCAGCATCGGCCAGGCTCGCATCTGCGCGGTCGGACGTTGCGGCGGTCGCATCGACGGGGGGCAGCTCGGCGGCGAAGGCGAAATCGCTCTGGGGGACTTCCGCAACCGGCTCATCCACTTCGGCGGCGGCGAGCATGTCGACGCTCGAGTGGTTGGCAAGCGCCAGCATCTGCGGTTGGCCGGGATCGACCTGCGGCTGAACGCCGAGCAGGGTGGCTACACGCGTGGTGAAAGCTTCCGGATGGATCATCGCGGCCCATTCGGCCATCCGATCGCCCACTTCACCAGCCGGTACGTCTTCGGCGGCCATGACGCGCGCTGCGCGCCAGTTGCCCTGCAGCGCATAGGCATAGGCGAGGTTCTGGCGGACCTTCGGTGTGTTCTGGCCGGCGCGCAGTGCGTTGCTCAGAACGTGGACACCCCGATCGGGGCGCCCGGCAAGCGAGATGGCGAGGCCGAAGTCGGCCGGGTCGAGCGCAGCTTCGAAACGTTGCAGCGTATCGAGAGCGCCGACCTGATCGCCGATCGCGATCTGTGCGAGAGCGAAGCTGACAACGGTGCGCGGAGCCGTGTCGCCCAGTTCGACGGCCTCGGCGAAAGTCGCTGCCGCCGATGCGAAACGACCATCTTCAAGATAGGCGTTGCCGAGCAGAGTGCGGGTATAGGCATCGCGCGGGCTGGAGAGCACAGCCGCTTCGGCGTGCTGGACGGCCTTCGAGGTTTTCCCCTTGATCAGCGCCTTTTCGGCATGGTCGGCCGAATAGGCGTGGCTGGGTGCGACCTTGCCGGTGCACGCGGTCAGCGCGGTAGTGGCCAGCGCCGTGGTGACGGCGAGCTGGACGAACCGCTTGTTCCTGGCTTTCGTCTCGGTGCTCATTCTTACCCCCTTGAAGGCGATCCCACGTCGTCAGTTGTTACTTGCCGCCATGCTGCACCTGGGCAGCAAGGCTTGCGATTTCCGGCATTTCGGCGAGCAATGCGTCGAGCGCATCGGTCACCAGTTGCTGCGCGCTGCGACCGCGAACGGTGCAGGCGAGCCGCAGCATGAGATGGCGTTCCTGGTCCAGCCGCAGGGTAAAGGCCGCGCGCTTGCCTTGCGCCGTGGCAGGCTTGCGTACCACCGGCTTGGGCTGGGCGGGTCGTTCGAGCTGCGCCTGAATCTTGTTCAGCGATTCGCGGACCTGATTGGGTGCACCGCTTTCGTTGGCGGCGCGGCGTGCCACGGCGTTCGGTGCAATCGCCACGACTTTTTCCTGCAGCGGCGATGGTCCGCTGGTCTCGTCATCGCCCATATCGTTCCACCCGAGGTCTTCGAGATTGGCGGCAGCTTCCTTGCCGTCGATCGGTCCCGGGATCCCCGATTGGGGCCGCATCGCAGGCTTCGCACCACCCTTGCGTGCCAGCAGAGTGGAAGAGAGCGAGGCGAAATTGGCGTCAGACATCCGGCAGTCTCCGCCCTAGAGTTCTTACTGTGCCACGCGGCGGCCGAAGCCACCGGCAGGGCGATGGGCACCGGGAACTGCACTCTGCATGTTCGGTGCGGCGAAGACCGTGCGGCGGAAGTTCTTCTCCAGCCGGTCGGCGATATACTTCCACAGCGCGGTGACCTCGGCGGCCGAACGGCTTTCGGGGTCGACCTCCATCACCGTGCGGCCATCGATCATCGAGGCGGCGAAATCGGTGCGGTGGTGAAGTGTGATCGGGGCGACCGTACCGTGCTGCGACAGGGCAACGGCGGCTTCCGAAGTGATCTTGGCCTTGGGCGTCGCCGCGTTGACGACGAAAACCAGCGGCTTGCCAGCGCGTTCGCACAGGTCGACCGTGGCACCCACGGCGCGCAGATCGTGCGGGCTGGGGCGGGTCGGAACAACGATCAGTTCGGCAACCGAGATAACCGATTGGATCGCCATGGTGATCGCCGGCGGCGTATCCAGTACGGCCAGCTTGAAGCCCTGCTGCCGCAGAATGGCCAGGTCGGTCGCGAGACGGGCGACGGTGGTCTGGGCGAAGGCGGGATATTCGTCCTCGCGTTCGTTCCACCAGTCGGCAAGCGATCCCTGTGGGTCGATGTCGATCAGGACGACCGGACCTGCGCCAGCGCGCTGGGCCTGAACGGCCAGATGTCCCGAGAGGGTGGTCTTGCCCGATCCACCTTTCTGCGATGCCAATGCCAGTACACGCAAGAGTTGATCCCCCTGGTTTGCGCCCGTGTTCAATTCACATTGCTGCGCTGATTTGCAGCGGTGTTGGTATGGCAATCGCAGACCAGCCCTAATTTTAGGTTAACTCGTAGACGCTTATGACCGCTCGGAACGGCGCGTTCTTGCAGCAACATTTTGCTAACAGGTGATTTACTATAGGATGCAGCATGTCCGGCGCGTTTCGGCGCGTCGCCACACTGAAGGGGGTGCGCAATGCCACGAGTGACGAAAGCAGCATGGATTGCCGGCATGGTAATAGCCGCAACAGCGTTTTCCGCCTCGGCTCAGGGGGATGTCAAAGCGGGCGTGGATGCCTGGACAGACGGTGATTTCGCCAGTGCCGTGCGCGAGTGGGCGGAGCCAGCCGCGCAAGGCGATCCCGATGCGCAATTCAATATGGCGCAGGCCTATCGGCTCGGACGCGGGGTCGATGCCGACCTCGTCCAGGCCGAAGCGCTTTATGCGAAGGCCGCTGCGCAGGGGCATGTGAAGGCGGCGGACAATTACGGGCTTCTGCTATTCCAGCGCGGCGCTCATGAAGAGGCCATGCCATATGTGTCGGCAGCCGCCACACGCGGCGATCCGCGTGCGCAGTATCTGCTCGGCATCGCGCATTTCAACGGCGATCTCGTCGAGAAGGACTGGACGCGCGCCTATGCGTTGCTGACGCTGGCGAATTCTGCGGGGCTTCCGCAGGCGCGCGGCGCGCTTGCCCAGATGGACGAATATATTTCGATCGAAGACCGTCAAAGCGCGCAAGCGCTGGCGGCAACTCTGAAAGCCGAAGCCGAAGCCGCACGGTCGAGAGAACTGGCGGCAGTCGATCTGGCTCTCGGAGCCGGTACGCAGCCTGCGACGGCCAAACCGTCCGGGCCCGGTTCGGCTGGGGCAGATTCTGCGGCACCCGCTTCACGCCCGGCTGTGGTGGCGAGCCGGGACAAGACAAAACTGGCGCGCGATGCAGTTGCGGCCTCCAGCAGTCCCGTTCCCGCACCCGCACCCGCAGCCCCGACTGCACGGTCGGCGGGGGTGTGGAAAGTGCAGCTCGGCGCCTTCGGCGTGCCGGGTAATGCCGAACGCCTTTGGAAGCGGCTTTCGGATCGGCCTGAAATTGCCGGACGCAGCCGCCTGCTCGTAAAATCGGGCAATCTCACGGTACTTTCGGCAGGCGGTTACTCCGCGCGCGGAGAGGCCGTCGCAGCCTGCACTTCTCTCAAGCGCAGCGGACAGGATTGTCTCGTTACACGCTAGGGTTACCTGCTTGGCAACATGACCGGCAGTGCTAATGCGGCCCTCCACAGGAGGTTGCATGCACGATAGCGACGACGCCACGCCGGACATGACCGGGCGAACCGCCGCTGCGCCGATTGCGGCGTCGGGTGCCGATCGCATTGGCAGCCTCGATTTCATCCGTGGCATCGCCGTCATGGGCATTCTCGTGGCCAATATCGTCGCCTTCGGCCAGCCGATGACGGCCTATATGTTCCCCGGCGCGTTCACCGTACCGCATAGCGAGACGGAGAACTGGATGTGGGTCGCGCAATTCATGCTGATCGACGGCAAGATGCGCGGTCTGTTCTCCTTGCTGTTCGGCGCGGGCATGTACCTGTTCCTGGAGAAAGCCTGGGCGCGCGGCCAGGGCATCTGGCTTCAGGTTCAAAGGCTGTTCTGGCTCGGCCTGTTCGGCCTGTTCCACTACTTCTTCATCTGGCGCGGGGATATTCTGTTGCTCTATGCCTGTGCTGGCATGGCAGCGCTGCTGTTCGTGGCCCTTCCGCGGCGCAATCAGCTGGTGCTGGGCCTGCTGGGATATCTCGGCGGAGCATTGCTGTATGGCGGCTTCGTCGGTTTCCTTCCGCTGATAACCGATACCGATGCTGGCGAGCGGGCAGCCTTCACCCAGATGGCCGATGAACTGGAGGCCCAGAAGCAGGAGGACCTTGCAGAGGGGAAACTCGAGACCGACCTGATCTCCACCGGCGATTACGGCGTGTGGGTCGAGCACAATTTTTCCGCCCATGCCCAAGAACTGCCATTCGGCCTTTTCATGTTCTGGTTCGAAACCCTGCCGCTCGTGCTGATCGGCATGGCGGCATATCGCTATGGCCTCTTCGACGGCGGCATCGCACCGGGGCGGCAACGAAAATGGGGCTGGGTGCTGCTGCTCGCGGGGACTGCGCTGACAGTACCGGTGGCCTTATGGGCCAAGGATGGCGGCTTGACCTACTACGGAACGCTTGCCGCCATGGTTGGCTGGTCGATGGTCCCTCGCGGACTGGTCATCTTCGGGCTGGCCGCGCTGCTCGCGCTATGGGGCCGCCATACCAGCGGCTGGCTGGCAGAGCGAATTTGCGCTGCGGGACGCGCCGCTTTCACGAACTACCTCGGCACCTCGATACTCATGCTGTTCGTGTTCCATGGCTGGGCGGGCGGGCTGTTCGGCAAGCTAGGGCGCAGCGAGCTCTATGTCGTCGCGTTCGCGACATGCGGGTTGATGGTGCTGTGGTCCAAACCCTGGCTGGAGCGCTACCGTTTCGGCCCGCTCGAATGGCTATGGCGCTGCCTGACTTACCGGCGCGTGTTTCCATTGGCACGATAGCCGAAAGACTTGCTATTGAGAACGACTCTCACTAGAAGTGCACTTGCGAATCAGTCGCAGGAGATTCGAGTGTACGTCTGCATCTGCAATGCCATCCGGGAAAGCGAACTGCGGCGCGCCGCGCGTCACACCTCGGGCGATGCGGAAGCGTGCTATGCAGCGCTGGGCAAACTGCCCAGTTGCGGTTCGTGTCTCGATGAAGCGGACGGCATATTGGAAGAGGAACGCGAGCTCGGATTCGTCCCGGCTGCAGCGTGAAGAACCGCTAACGAAAATCGCTCGCAACTGGCGGAATTCCGCCGTTTTTCCGGACTCGACCCTTGCCAAGAGCTTGGCCGCAGGCGCATAGGTGCCAGCTGTCAAGCAGCAAGGAGCCCCGGACATGAAAGGCGATCCCCAGGTCATCGAGTTCCTCAACAAGGCACTCACGAACGAGCTGACTGCGATCAACCAGTACTGGCTCCATTACCGCGTGCTCGCGGATTGGGGCGTGACGAGGCTTGCCGAATACGAGCGGCACGAATCGATCGACGAGATGAAGCATGCCGACGTGCTGGCGGAGCGCATCCTGTTCCTGAACGGACTTCCCAACTTCCAGGCGATTCACAAGCTGAAGGTGGGCGAAACGGTCGAGGAAATCCTGAAGGCCGACCTGGCCGTCGAGATGGAAGCGATTCCCCTGCTCAAGGAGGCCATCGCCCACTGCGAAGACGTTCGCGACTACACCAGCCGCGAAATCTTCGAGCGCATTCTCGAGAGCGAGGAAGACCATGTCGACTTCCTCGAAACCCAGTTTGACATGATCGCGCGGATGGGGCTGGAAAACTACGTCCAGCTCAACAGCAAGCCGGCAGGCGAGGGCGAGGACGGCTGAGCCGTCGTGCCCGTTCCATGATCGACATTTGACTCCCGCCGTTTCCGGGAGCACCTAGCGTCTCGGAAGGCAAAGATAGTCAGCAAGGGGGTCGTGCTCCTTCCCAAAGTGCGTGGGTCGCAATGCAACCAACGACACAAAGGGGGATGACATGTACCCAATCATCAAGAAGTTCGGTTTCGCCTGCGCCGCCGCGACGGCGCTTTCCATGGCCGCGCCCGCGGCCGCGCAATTGCGCATCTGGGAAGACTATACTCCGCAGGAAGAGGTCGTCGAACTGACCTATGTCAAGGTCGACGAAGGGGAGCTGGATACCTATCTGGCGGGGCTCAAGGACACCTGGGTCAGGGCCAACGATATCAGCAAGGATCTTGGCCAGATATCGTCTTATGGGATCTATGTCGTTCCCTATGGCAGCAACGAGGTCAATCTCGTGCTCCGCATTACCTACCCGGACATGGCTGCCCTCAACACCAGCAAGGAGCGGTACGACGAATTCATCGCCGCCTGGGGACAGCAGAACATGGACAGCGCCAACGAGACGGTGCGTGAAGTGTACAACAAGATCCGCAAGATCAAGGGAACGTATATCCTGCGCGAAATCACCATGAACGATTGAGCAGCCGACCGGCTGGCAAGAGGGGGCGGGGCCACTGGCTCCGCCCCGTTTGCATTCGGGGGCGGTGGGCCCGTCAGAGCCGCTTCATATCGAGCCAGCCGGTTTCACCCTGCCACACTTCCTCGAGCTTGGCCTGAGCGGCCTTCGCCTCGAGATTGTGACCGGCTTTCGCTTCCGACCTGGCAAGGCCGTAGAGCGCCCAGCCATTGTTCGGTGCGAGGAACAGAGCTTTGCGGAAGGCGGCGCTCGCTTCCCTGTGCCGCCCCATCGCGTAAAGCGCCGCGCCGCGCGACTGGGCCACGGGATAGTACCAATAGGGCGGCTCGTTATACGGGATCGTTGCCTCGATCGCTTCGGCCTTTTCGAATTCCCCGACCGCCGCACCAGGATTGCCGTTGGCAAGCGCGAAGCGACCGCGCGCCACGTGGCTGGCCAGCTTGACGATATCGGGAGCCGGAAACCCTTGCTCGGCCATGGCGGCAAGTTCGGCTGACGCCCCGGCCGTGTCCAGCGCCGCGATCTCGGTTTCGAATGCCGCCTTGTCCCCTGCCAGGGCCTGTCCCACGGCCCGCGCATAGTGCCGCATCGCCTCGACATAGGCGAGGTCGGTCGAGTCTTTCGTCAGCGCCAGGATCGCCTGGGGCGATCCGCTCTGGGCCAGTGCGAAGGCAGGTGCCGCATGTATCGCCTGCACCCATGGAAGTTGCTTCGCGACATCGTCGTTCAGGATCGACTTGAGCCTTTCGGTTTCGCTCGCGACCGAATGCAGATTGCCGACCATCTGTGCCGATGTGAGGAGGAAGTGGACGTTGTGCGGGTAGTACCCGTAGCGATAGAGCCCGTCGTCCCCGGCGATGGCGAGATATTGCTCGTCCGCCCGCGCGGCGGCGATATTCGCCTTCATCGAATCGGCGTAGCGCCCGATCCGGTAATAGATATGCGCAGGCATGTGGACGAGGTGGCCGAGCGATGCCGGGCCGCTGCGCGCCAGTTCGTCGGCCGCGGCTTCGGCAATCTTCGGGTCGGGCCCGTTTTCCATCAGGTGGATGTAGAGATGCGAGGCTTGCGGGTGCTGCGGATTACGCGCGATGACCGTTTCGATCAGCGACACTGCTTCGCCGATCCGCGGCTGGGCCTGCTTGTCCTCGGTCCAGTAATCCCAAGGGCGGGTATTCATCGCGGCTTCGGCCGCAAGGATATGCAGATCGTCATTCGCGGGATTGGCCTTGGCCAGGCCCAGCATCGCGTCGGCATATTGCGCATCCAGCGATGCGCGTTCAGCCTCGCTCGACGCCGAGTAACGCAATTTCTGCGCTGCAATCAGGCTGCGTTCCAGCGGCGAGAGGCCTTCGCCCATCTGTTCCGCCCGCTCGAGCGCGGCGAGCGCGGCAAGATTGGCCGCATCGTCCATCCCGGCATTGATGTTGGGCCCGTTGGCCAGCGCGATGCCCCACCAGCACATGGCACAAGAAGGATCGATGCGGGCGGCCTGGGCGAAGCTGCGGATGGCGGCCTTGTGGTTGAAGCCATAGACGAGCGCGACGCCCTGATCGAAATAGCGCCGTGCATCGGCTGACAGTCCGGTCGCCGGAATTTCGTTGGGCTGGATATGGTCGAACAGGCGGATCGAGCCCCCGCTCGCCCCGAGCTTGGCAGCGTAATCCTGCGCCAGCGATAATCGCCGGTCCAGCGTGGATGCCGAGTCGAAGAAACCGCGACAGGCCAGCCTGCCTGGCCGGGTCGGGTCCAGCGCTTCGAGGGTTGCCTCGGACGCGACGGCATTGGCCTCGGATGCCACGGGGCCCACGATTGCGGACCCACCTGCCACAAGCACGGCATAGACGAACGACTTTTGCATGGCTTATCTCCCTGAGGGAAGATTACCACAGCATGGCGCAATGCCCTTGTCGAAATGCGTCAGTTCACCCGCCAGAAGGTCGCGTGAACGCCGCCATGCTTGGAAAGACGCGCGAGGCAGTGCTCTCCGTCCCAGATTTCTGCGTCGCCCTTGCCGACATTGATGTCGGCAATCGCGAGCGCGGTGGCGATGTCGAGCGCTTCGAGGGCGAAATCCTCGTACTGGAATTCGGTTCTCGCATGGATCGCAACGCGGAGCTTGGCCATCTCTCACCTCCTTGCCCCGGCACGGTCTATGGCATGCAGAGATGAACCCCAGCAGACGGTTCTGTGCCAATTGTCGCAAATTTGACTTCGGCTGATCGCCAGAAGTGCGCAGAAAGCGTCAGGACGTTGGGGAATCCCTGCGTTCGCGCATTCGTTCGAGGTTGCGGCGTGCGGCCGTACGCGTCTCCATCAGGAACGAGCCAAGACCCGCTACGAGCAAGCCCATGCAGCCGACCCAGGTTACCGCGACCAGCGTGCCAAGCGGCGCATAAACAAAAGCGCTGATGAACAGCAGGACGATCACGACGCTGATCGCCAGTGCCGATGCCGTGCTGAACATGACCGCGCGCTGCGCGAAGATACGCCGCTTTTCCAGCGCGGGCAGTTCCGCCCGCATGGCCGCGACATCGCCTTCCTCGCCGGCTTCGAGGATCCGCTCGATCTTGTTCGCAACCCAGATCAGCCTGTTCGTCATGACGTTCATCACCGCGCCGATACCCGCAAGCAGGAAGGCCGGGGCAAGGCTGAGCTGCACCACCTGCTGTACGCGCAGGCTGGAACTGGTCCGTTCGAGCAATTCGCTTCCGGGCAGGGCGGCAAGGATGTCGAGCAGCATGGCGCTCAGTCCTTCTGGTACGGGTTCTTCGGGCTTTTCAATACGACCCGCACCGGCACCGCGTCGAAGCCAAGCTTGTCGCGAATACCGTTGACGAGATAGCGTTCATAGCTCTTCGGGAGCATATCGAGCCGCGTCCCGAAGACGACGAAGCGCGGCGGACGGATGCTGGCCTGCGTGATGTAACGCAGCTTGATCCGCTTGCCCTTGGGTGCGGGCGGCGGGTTGGCTTCCAGCGCATCGTCGAACCAGCGGTTGAGTGCTGCTGTCGGCACCCGGCGGCTCCATGCCTCGCGCAGTTCGAAAGCGGCGCCGAGCATCTGGTCGAGCCCCTTGCCGGTTTTCGCACTGACAGCGAACAGCGGCACACCGCGGACCTGTGCCAGCCCTTCGTTCAGCGCATCCCGGATGCCGTTGAACAGCGCGCTCGCACCTTCGGCGACATCCCATTTGTTGATCGCGATCATCAGCGCGCGACCTTCCTCGAGCACCATATTGGCGATCTTGAGGTCCTGCGCCTCGAGGCCGCGGGTCGCATCGAGCAGCAGGACAACGACTTCCGCGAAGTCCACCGCGCGGCGCGCGTCGGCGACCGAAAGCCTTTCCAGCTTGTCGACGACCTGCGCCTTCTTGCGCATGCCCGCGGTGTCGATCAGCCGGATCTCGCGCATCTCGCCGCTTCGCGGGTCGTTCCACTCCCAGTCGATGGCGATCGAATCGCGTGTGATCCCCGCTTCGGGGCCGGTCAGCAGGCGGTCTTCGCCGAGCAGGCGGTTGATCAGCGTCGACTTGCCCGCATTGGGGCGACCGACGATCGCGAGCTTTAGCGGGCCCGCCAGAAGCGCTTCCTCGTCTTCCTCGTCGATCTGCGCTTCGATCTCCGCGGTTTCGGCCTTTGCGCCGATGATCGGCCAAAGATGGTCGAAGAGGTCGGCGATCCCTTCGCCGTGTTCGGCACTGATCGCGGCGGGCTCGCCGAAGCCGAGGGAGAAGCTTTCGACGATTCCCGCATCGCCCTGGCTGCCTTCGGCCTTGTTGGCCACCAGCACCACGGGCACTTCCTGCCCGCGCAGCCAGCGTGCGATTTCCTCGTCGAGTGGCGTCAGGCCGAGGCGCGAATCGAAGACGAATAGCGCGGCATCCGCCCCTTCGAGGCTGACTTCCGTCTGCTTGCGCATACGACCGGGGAGGCTTGCGGGATCCTCGTCCTCCCAACCGGCGGTGTCGACCACCTGGAATTCGAGCCCGGCAATCTCCGCATCGCCGAAGCGCCGGTCGCGAGTCACTCCGGGCTGATCGTCGACCAGCGCCAGACGCTTGCCCACGAGGCGGTTGAACAGCGTCGATTTGCCGACATTGGGTCGACCGATGATGATCACTGTCGGCTTTGAGGAGGAGGGCGTCATGATGGCGCGGCAAGTGGCGCTTTGCGCGCTTCTTTGCAAGCTGTGATGGCAAAGCGTTAAATCCGCTTAACCACGATGCGCAGGCTCGCGATAAGGATAATTCCATAGCTACTTGCATCTATGAAAAGAGCACTCGCCGCTATCGTCCTGTGTGCCTGCACCACGCCAGTGTTGGCGGAAGACTTCGCTGACCTTGATGGCAATGGCGCTGAGCTCGACGCCTATCTGCAGTGTGTTCCTTATGCGCGGCAGGTGTCGGGAATCGATCTCTATGGCGATGCCTACACATGGTGGGAGCAGGCCCAGGGGCGCTACGCCACCGGCGCGACGCCGCGTGTCGGCGCCGTCATGGCGTTTCAGCCGCACCGCAATATGCGCCTGGGACATGTCGCGGCGATCAGCCGGGTACTGGATTCACGTCGCGTGCTGCTCGACCATGCGAACTGGTCGCCGGTCAACGGTCGCCGCGGGCAGATAGAGCGAGATGTGCTGGCGATCGACGTGTCGCAGAACAACGACTGGAGCGAGGTACGCGTCTGGTATGCGCCGCTCGGCGAGGTCGGGACGACCACGTGGCCGGTGTCAGGATTCATCTATCCGGACGAAGAGCCGCAATCACGTCCAAGGATCGCAATGCCCAGCAGGGAAACGTCGAAGCGTTTCCTCACCGCATTTGCCGATTTCGCAGACTGATCAGTCTGCCTTGGCAACGGGCGGATCGTCGCCCAGATCTTCATACCACGCCTCGACCGGGCCGTTGAGCTTGAGCGTCAACGGATTGCCCCGGCGATCGACGGTCTTGCCTGCCTGAACGCGCACCCAGCCTTCGGAAATCGAATATTCCTCGATATCCGTGCGCTGTTTGCCTTTGAAGCGGATGCCGACGCCGCGTTGCAGCACCTCCATCTGGAAATGCTCGCTCTTCGGATTGACCGAGAGGCGGTCCGGCGGTGTCTGGCTCTTGGTTTCTTCGCTCATGGCGCGCGCCGATACTGCGCAGCGCCCGAGCGGGCAAGATCAATCCGGCGGCGGGGGCGTTTCGGCAGGGCCCCGGTCGGGTTCGTCGAAATCGGGCTGTGGCGGTTCGAAGCCCGGCGGTTCCTGCATCGGTGCCTCATCCGGTGGGCCGCCGGGAGGCATTTCCTCGGGCGAGCCGGGGTCTATCGTGTCGGGGTTCGGGTCGGGTTGTGTCGCCATCGGTGTGTCCTCAATCGCAGTCGGAGTTGTCCAGAGCGGATTCGCCTGCACCGTCGCGCCCGTCTTCCTGTGCAGCGCTCAGCGCTCTTTCTACCTCGATTTCGTCCTCTTCGATATCGTGATCGAGCACTTCGCCTTCGCTTTCACCCTCGGCCCCCATTTCTGCGGAAGTCTTCGGTTTTACCTCAGGGTCGATGACCGGTGGGGTGTTGGCCGGAGTGGTCGGTTTGTCGTAGTCGCGCATACCTTGGAAACGGTCCGCCGTGGGAAGCTGTTCCCTCACCCGTCGCCACGCTTGCGCATTCGGTCGCATACTACTAGAGGCACGCGCCTACACGCGAAGGTTAGCGCCTCTCGCGCAGCTTCGTTCGGGTTTGCGGGCGTGGCGGAACTGGTAGACGCGCTGGTTTTAGGTACCAGTATCGAAAGATGTGGGGGTTCGAGTCCCTTCGCCCGCACCAGTGCCGCCCCGGCGCGAGCCTCTCGCACATGTCGCATTTGGAAAGTTACGAGTTTCAACCCATGCAGATCAAAGAGACCACCAACGAGGGGCTCAAGCGCGCCTACACCGTCACCATCCCGGCCAAGGAAATCGACGAGCGCGTCACCAGCGAAGTCAAGAAGATCGCCCCGCAGGTGAAGATGCCCGGCTTCCGCCCGGGCAAGGTGCCGGCCAATCTCGTGCGCAAAATGCATGGCGAACAGCTGCACGCACAGACTGTCAACGACATGATCCGCGAATCGGTCGACAAGGTGATGGCCGACAACAAGCTGCGTCCCGCGATGCAGCCCAAGGTCGATCTCGAGGAAGGGTATGAGGAAGGCAAGGATGCCTCGCTCAGCGTCGAACTCGAAATCCTGCCCGAAATCGAAGCGCCCGAAGTCGAAGGTCTCGAACTCGAACGGCTGACCGTTCCGGTGACCGACAAGCAGGTCGACGAAGCGGTCGAGCGGATCGCGTCGAACAACAAGAGCTACAAGGACGCTGCCAAGACGAAGAAGGCGGCCGACGGCGACCAGCTGATCATCGATTTCGTCGGCCGCGTCGACGGTACCGAATTCGAAGGCGGCAAGGCCGAGAACACCCCGCTGGTGATCGGTTCGGGCCAGTTCATCCCCGGCTTCGAAGAACAGCTCACTGGTGTGAAGACCGGCGATGCCAAGACGATCACGGTTACCTTCCCGGAAGATTATCCGGCGGAAAACCTCAAGGGCAAGGAAGCCGAATTCGACGTCACCGTCCAGCAGGTGAAGGTGCCGACCGACACCAAGATCGACGACGAGTTCGCCAAGAATCTCGGCCTCGAAAGCCTCGACAAGCTCAAGGAACTGCTGCGCGGTCAGCTGGAGCAGGAAACCTCGGGTCTTACCCGCACCCAGATGAAGCGGCAGCTGCTCGATACGCTGGCTGCCGGTCACGATTTCGCCGTGCCGCAGGGCATGGTCGATGCCGAATTCGAGCAGATTTGGGCGCAGCTCCAGCAGGAAGCCGCGCAGTCGGACGATGCCGAAGCCATGCTCAAGGAAATGGAAGACGAGAAGGACGATTATCGCAAGATCGCCGAACGTCGCGTCCGCCTCGGCCTGCTGCTGTCGGAAATCGGCCAGAAGAACGGCGTCGAGGTCAATGCCAACGAGATGAATATGCTCATCCAGCAGGCGGCCCAGC
>Ga0310345_10002541_pt1 | contig 18249 bp, 17 predicted proteins | sample HC15DNA20500_MG_FD_204667 | JGI IMG/M metagenome (GOLD analysis project Ga0310345, IMG submission 204667) | Marine microbial communities from station ALOHA, North Pacific Subtropical Gyre - HC15-DNA-20-500_MG | ecosystem: Environmental > Aquatic > Marine > Oceanic | place: Pacific Ocean: North...
GCCGAGTTTGATGATCCCGGTTGGGAGGGCATCGGAGTCGAGACCGAGCGCCCCCGGATCAAGAGACAGGTTGTGATGATCACCGGTTCACACCACCAGAATATCTATTGGTACGCGACGAAGCACGAGCGGGCCCTTAACGTGCTCCCAGGCGTCTACCTCCTCGATGAGCAACACTGGACGCCGCGTAGCGCGGTAGTGCTCCACCCACCCGAACAGAGGGTGGCGATGTTCGACGGGCACTGGAACGCCATCTGTATCGCCTGCCACACCACGCAGGGTAAGCCAAAGATAGACTCACCGTACCGATCGCGCCCGATCGCGGAACAGGAGGTGGACACCAACGCAGCAGAGTTTGGAATCGCGTGTGAGGCATGCCACGGACCCGCCGCAGAACACGTGCGGGCAAACCGGAACCCGCTACGCCGCTACGGGCGGTATGTCAGCGACAAACCAGACTCGACGATCGTTCAGCCTGCATTGCTCGATCCCACGCGGTCATCGCAGGTCTGCGGACAGTGCCACGGTATCTGGGAGTTCTACGATGTCGCTGGCGAGCGGCACGCTAATACTGAGGGACTCCCCTACCGCCCAGGTGACGAACTCCGGACAACCCGCTTCGTAGCACAGCCGTCGGTTGATCGGTCGTCTCCGGAAATACAAAGATTACTGCAGTCAGATCCCGAATTCGTCCGGGGTTCGTTCTGGCCTGACGGGCTTGTGCGCGTCTCCGGTCGTGAGTACAACGGTCTCATCGATTCTCCCTGCTTCAGAGACGCAACCGTCCCAGAACAGACACTGTCGTGCTTTTCGTGTCACACCATGCACAAGACGCCCGACGATCCGCGGTCGGTCCAGACCTGGGCCACCACCCATCAGATATCGGCTGGCATGGCGAGCAACGATGCCTGCCTACAATGTCACGAGAGCCTCGGAGTAAACGTCCCAGCCCACACGAACCACACCCCCACCTCGGCCGGCAGTAGTTGCTATAACTGCCACATGCCGTATACATCGTACGGCCTGATGAGGGCGGTCCGGAGTCATACCATCAGCAAACCATCGGTGCAGGAGAGCATCGAACTCGGGCGACCGAACGCTTGTAATCTCTGCCATCTCGACCAGACGCTGGCGTGGACCGGGGAACACCTGAACAACTGGTACGGCACGCCGATACCGCCACTTAATCCCGATGAGAAGACGGTGGCCGCGTCGATCCTGTGGCTCATGAAAGGAGATGCAGGGCTTCGCGCAATCACGTCATGGCATATGGGTTGGCAGCCTGCTCAGGCCGCCTCGGGTACGAACTGGATGGTGCCCTACGTTGGGGAGTTACTCGACGATCCCTATGACACCGTACGCTACCTCGCCTCTCGCGCTCTCCGCAGCCTCCCAGGCTACAACGACGTCGTCTACGACTTCGTTGGCGAGCGACGGGAACGGGTCGCATCAGCCGTCGAGGTAATCCGCGCGTGGACTACCAACATGTCGGCGCGTCAGCGTCGTGATCACCAACTGCTGTTTAACCTTGACGGCTCGATCAACATTGCCACTATGCGACGACTACTTGACGAGCGCGATACGCGCCCGCTCTTCCTGAGAGAGTAGTCTATTACCCATGTCACAAATGAGTCACAAAACCCCAGGGCGGCGCATCTTACTTAACTATGTTGCTTCTCCCTTACAAATTCCACGTATACCCTTGTTCTCGCACCTTACCAGACGAACATCGCCTTCTGAGATGTAGGCTACGAACTTCTGACACTGGAAACTCCTTTGGCCAATTCGACCACTTCCCTGCGCTACACGAAACGTCACCTCCGCTTCGGCTGGTGGTCTATCCTGCTCTTTTTGACACTCGGCTTCATACTCGAACTGTTCCATGGATTCAAGGTAGGCATGTACCTAGACGTGTCGAACTCTACGCGGCGGTTGATGTGGACGCTCGCACACGCGCACGGCACACTGCTCGGGATGGTACACGTCATCTTCGGTTTGAGTTTGCAAGTGCTGCCGGAGCTCGACTCACACCGCCTACCACTGATCTCGTTTAGCCTCATCGGAGCAAGCGTGCTCCTTCCCGGAGGCTTCCTGTTGGGCGGGATCGCCTTCTACAGCGGCGACCCTGGCTTAGGTATCGCCGTGGTCCCAGTAGGCGCCACATTGCTGCTGCTCGCTGTGCTTCTCATCGCCCGAAGCATCAGCACAATCGTTAGCAAGTCCAGTTCGCAGAAGAAGCAATAGGCGCGCAAGCTGGAGAGTTGAAGCGGTCAGGACGGGCAGTCTTCATACCCTCCTAAGGCACATATTGTGACCATGCCATTCTAAATGCGTGTTCGGCTTTGTCGGCGATCAGATATCAGTTCATGAACGCTCCGATGATGGGGATAACCGGGATCACGAACAGGAGTAGGACCAGGAAGACAAGACCTGTTGCGCCCCCCGGCAAGAAGTAGTTGTTCAGCTCAATTTGAACACCCGTCCGCTCTCAGTAATATTGGGGCAAGTAGCCAAGATAGAACGCCAGGCGGCCCTACTGTTTTTGTATCAAGCCTACAAAGATCGGCTGAATATCCAGAGCCCAAGTAACTGCTTTCACGTGTAAGTGGCGACCCGTGATTCACACCGATTAGCCTGGATGCCAGGCGCCACGGATCATCCCAAGGAAGGACCACAGTCAACACCACAACAGGCAGCACACGCGTGGAACAAGCCGTGATGATTCCCCTCTGCCCCGGTTTCCAACGATATGCTTTCCGAAAATTGTCTCGGGGTCCATCGGTAAGGACGCACCAACCTCGATCTGCGGTGCCTGGACGCGGTTGACGAGGGAACTCACCCCCCAATTCCGGCCCAAACCCTTACTCAACATAAAAAATGGGTGGCCGCTTAAGGTGACCACCCATTTACTTGCAGAAGGGAAGAGAACTCACTACTGGCCGGGGTTGCCAGTCACGGTGACCGTCACATCTCCCGGAGTCATGAGCATCGCGTCACTTGACCATGCACGCAGCGTGTACGTGCCAGGTTCGTCGAATGTCACCGTCGTTTCAAATCTAGCGGCCGTCCAGCCATCGCCGTCGAGATTCGTCGACTCGTCGTTGGAACTAACGCTTTCGGTCACGAGTCCGTCGACCTCCTGGTCAGCCGGTTCCTTTTCTGTCACCGCGCGCTGGTACCCGGACGGCTCGAAGTTTGCGTTCGCAGGCCCCCGGTAGACGACCCACAGGAGGCTCAGACCATTCCGCGGTACCGTCGGCTTGCTGTACCACCGAATGTTGTCAGGAGGTTTCGGCGCATCGTCAGGCGCAATAAGTGTTGGGAGCCGGGTTCTTGGTCGCCGCGGCGGAAGCTCGGGCGGAAGCTCGTCGTCAGTAATCGAAGCCGTCAGCGTTACCGGCTCCCCTACGACCACTGAAGTCTGAGACGCTGCAACCGTAACTGCCGGAGCGCCGTTCTCGTAGAGCATCTCCTTCGCCCGGCCGCGACCGGTACGACTGTTCGAAGTGATCGTATTGACGTCGATCTCCCATTCCGGCTGCAACCAGCCAAACGCCTTCTGTTCGCTCCCTTGGCGGGTGACGGTCCACACCAGTGCGTCCTCAAGGGCGCTGCCCATATCGGCAGGGACGCGCACCCTCAATTGATACCGCTGCGTACGGGGAAAGAAATACGTCGGCTGCCCCCGATCTTCGGCTCCCGGGGAAAAGTAGTTGTTCGGACCGACTGGGACGTGAGGCTGCTCACGGTAGTTGCGGTTCAGATAACCGAAATGAAACGTGTAGCTCTCGTCCTCATTCCGTGTCCAGCCCTCGAAGATCGGCTGAACATCCTGCCCGGCATCGAACCGCTGTTGCGGTTGCGAGACGATCGGTAGATCCCGCGGGTTGACCTGGCCGCTGGCAGTACCCGAAACCCCCAGCGCGAGAACCACCAGGTAGGCGGCCACTGCCCATACAATATTGCCCCTCATAAGTCCCTTCCGCAATTAAACAAGCCCTCTGCAGAGGAAGCATCTCTACAGAGGGCCTGTGTCTTTCTGCACCAATCCGAGTTTGCCCTAGTTGTTGTCCGCTGCCGCTCGACGGCTATCAAGCTCCTCCTGGTATTCCTCATCACTGAGGTCGAACCAGCTGATCCAACCAAACGCCATCTCATCGATCGTACGGCTACCGCCACCGGTCCAGTTCACCGGATCGACGTTGCCCCGGTGAGCTTCGGTATTGTCGTGATAACTGATGACGTGCAGCTTGGTACCGGCCGGATAGATCGGCTGTGCTTCGTCTTTATAGTTGTAGACAATATGCCAGTTAAAATCGAAATTAGCGCAGCTCACCATCTCGGTCGACGAGTCGGGATAGATGAGCTCCAAGCACTGGCGCTTACCCAGGAAGTGCATGTGCGGCTGAAAGCCAGTAAGGCGACCCGGCAGATACATCGTGGCGTAACCATCGTGCCGCGTGATTTGGCCGGCCGGGATGTCAAGTTCACCCGCCTGGCCTAACTGACGCGAATAGATAATCTTGTCGGGCGGCTCACCCTTGGGATGGAGCACCATGCCGAGATCGGTCTGATCCACAACCTCCTCGCCGATCGAGTGGTAGTGAAAACTGAACCGCACGCGGGCGTCCGCGTCAAATTTTTTGCCGGTCCCTTCGGGGTACTTGTCAGCGTTCTTGCCAACGGCGTACTCGTTGAGGAAAAAGTCGTTTGAGCTATCGTCTGGCGGCGCCTCTGCGTCGGTGACCGCGTAGGTCAGCGCGTGGTGCACCACTCGCAGATCACCGGCCTTAGTCTGGATCGATTTGATATAGCGATCTTCAGTTATGCCAGACGGAACAATGTAGTCTCCCCACCAATCGCCCGCTTCTGCCGGCACCGTATGTGGAGGCGACGTGATAACGACGTCCGGCTCGACCTCCCACGCGCCGAAGTCGGGTAGCTCAACTGGCGGCGGCGCGTCGGCCGGATTCCCTCGTGGTGCACCGGCATCGACCCAGGTGGAAATAAGTTGAATCTCTGCATCGCTTAGCGAACGATCCTGCTTGAACTCCTGGACACCGATGTTCTTGTCGATGTGCCAGGGCGGCATCTCGCGGGCTTCGACCTTATTTTTGATCGATCTAGCCCAAGGCCGCGTCTCCTGGTAGTTCAGCAGCGACATCGGTGCCATATTGTCAGGTCGATGGCAGACCTGACAGGACCGCTGCAGGATCGGCTCGATATCCTTGTGGAACGTCGGTTGCTGATCGGTACTCTGCGCGAGCACAAGCCCCGGCACCGCCAGCAACGCGGCTCCCACCAAAGCGAACGCGAATGTAGCATTCCGCATCTCTACACCTCCAGAGCCAACGCTTCTCAACTGCCCACTAGAAACCCAACACAACATGCCTTTGGCAGTGTAGACCTAACCATCCAAACCGTCAATAAGATAGCCTCGTGCCGACCAAAAACACCAAATTTATTGGGTTTCAGATGCATGCAGGTAGTCCCACAGCAGGTACGTCATCGACTTCATTCCCACTGGAATCGCACTATCGTCGGCACGAAACGTTGGCGAGTGATGATCCCCTGAGGTGGTACCCGGCTTGAGGGTACCCAGCATGTAAAAGAATCCAGGCACCTCGTTCGCGAATAACGAAAAGTCCTCACCAGCCATCCAGGGAGCCGCTGTGCCGACATTCGCGCGGCCCACGGCGTTGGCAATGCTTGGCACCGACCGTTGCGTCAGGGTCAGGTCGTTGATCGTTACTGGGGTGATACGGTCGTAGTCCAGGTCAAACGTTCCGCCCCCGGCCCGGGTGATACCATCCAGGATCTCCCGCATACGTCGTTCAACAGTGTCCTGCACCTCGGCGTCATAAGTGCGCACCGTGCCCTCAAGATGCACGTCACCAGGGATGATGTTGAAGCGTGTGCCACCACGGATCATACCGACGGTCACAACGCTCGGAACGAGTGGCGACAGGTTGCGCGAGCGGATAGTCTGCAGCGCCGTCACTACCTGAGCACCCATCACTACCGGGTCAATGCTCAAGTGTGGTGCGGCACCGTGGGCCTGGCGCCCGTGAATAGTCGCTCGAAAATGGTCGACTGCCGCAAGCGCACTCCCCGGTGTATAGGCAATCTTACCGACGTCGAGATGTGCGCTCGCATGCAGACCGAAGACTGCTTCAGGTCTCGTTTCTGCGAACACACCTTCGGCGAGCATCAGCTCCGCGCCGCCCTTTTCGTCTGGCGGAGGCCCCTCCTCGGCAGGCTGAAAAATGAACATGACTGTGCCCGGTAGATCCTCCTGCAGTGATTTAAGAATGGAGGCGACGCCAAGCTGCACGGCCGTGTGAATGTCGTGACCGCACGCGTGCATCACGCCAACCTCCTGCCCCAAGTAGGTCGTGCGTACGGTCGATCGGAATGATAAATCGGTCGCCTCGGTTACAGGAAGCGCATCCATATCGGCCCGCACGGCGACCACCGGTCCCGGTTTAGCGCCTCGGAGGATGGCGACAACGCCAGTGTGAGCCACCCCGGTCCGAATATCATCGAATCCGAGCCTACGCAGATGTTCTACAACGACGTCTGCGGTCTCCACCTCCCGGTTGCCAAGTTCGGGAAACTCATGAATCTGTCGCCGGATCTCAGTGATTTGCGGTACCAGCCGTGCCACCTCGGTGTCGATTTCGGTGTGCTGCGCCGCAATAGGCACGGCTAAACTCACAGCAACCGAAATGGCAGCTAGAAACAGTCTTTCTGGCATAACGATATTCTAGCGCCCGAACCGGGCAAATTACGACGTTCTAGCGAAGACGCTACAATAGTGATGAAGCTACGAATTTTCCACGGTGAGCGTCTTCCATCCTCTTCTGCAGCTGTGAATCACCCGAGAACCAATGCGAACTAATACCACTTCATTATTCGTCCTTGCAGTGATCCTGGCACTCGGACTCGCCGCCTGTGCGAGCGAGGGTGACGTTATCGGTGCCACACCTCCCGCAAACACCACAGTATCGGCAGAGCCGAGCACCGGACAGGCAATCGCCGGGCAGGCGCCAACAGCGCGCGATGGTTCACCAACCGTCATCATCCTTGAGCCCCGCATCCAAACGGACTTCCCGATTCCAACAGATCCGGTTGTACTAGATCAGCTCGGGATGGCATTCCTACCTCCCGTCCTACTGGCGCAGGTTAATCAGCCAGTTCATTTTCGCAACAGCGAAGACGTGCTCCACAACGTGCGCGTCTACAACATCGATACTCAGGAGACCGCTTTCAACATCTCAACCCCGATCGGTGGCGTTTACGAACACCGATTCGATCAAACCGGTACCTACAGGGTGGCATGCGACATACATTCCGACATGGGAGCGAGTGTCATCATCACTACAACACCGTACACTGCCGTCGCAGAACGCGACGGTAGCTTCATCCTGAGTGAACTCCGCCCCGGGTCATACACAGCCATAGTCCACGCCGGGACCACGCGCACGGAACAACTCGTTGAGATCGACTCCTCGACAACCACGCTGACACTAACCGAAGGGGGCTAGTGCTCATTGGCTAGCCCTATTCCTATCATCGACATCGCTCCAATCAGCACCGACAATCGTACGGATCGTGCCAACGCCACGATCGAGCAGATCCGGCGTGCCTGCCACGAATGGGGATTTTTTCAAATAGTGAACCACGGCGTGGCGCCGACACTAATCCGGAGCGTATGGAACAACGCCCAGACCTTCTTCGCTCTGCCACACAAGGACAAATTGGCGATCGCGCGGACTAAAGTAAACCCTCGCGGCTACTACGACCGAGAGCTCACTAAGAACCGACGCGACCTGAAAGAAGTATTTGACTACGGTTTGAACCCCAGTCCGGACCGATCAGGTACAACCGACGGGGACAGAGCCTTAATCACTGGCGTGAACCAATGGCCCAACACGCTGCGAACGTTCCGTCCAACGTTACTGGCGTATTTTACCGATTGTGAGCGGATCGCCTTCAGACTGTTGGCCGCCTTGTGCATTACCCTTGACCTACCGCGTGATTGTCTGGCTCCGTATTTTAAACGCGGCCATACCAGCTTCGCACGCCTCAACTACTACCCGCTTACGGATCCGTTAGACCAACCGGACATCCTCTCCACGCCAGCACTTGGTGACCAGGCCCTCCACCACCACACCGACGCCGGTGCGCTGACCCTGCTCTTGCAGGACCCTGTCGGTGGCCTTCAGGTACAGACTCACGATGGCTGGATTGACATCGAGTCGATTGCGGACGCTTTGGTCGTCAACGTGGGTGATATGATGCAAGTATGGTCGAATGACCGCTACCCGGCCGCGGTGCACCGCGTACGGCCGGTCACCACACGACCACGCTATAGCATTCCGTTCTTCTTCAATCCCAACTACGACACCGACTACGCACCGCTACCAACTCCAGACAGTGGTCCAGCCAGGTACCGTACGATCAACTGGGGAGAGTTTCGACGAGCACGTGCCGACGGTGACTATGCGGACGTTGGACACGAGATCCAGGTCGCTGATTTCAGGCTACGCAGCTAGATTTGAGCCGAGGCGTCCGACATCTCTGCTGGCTTCGGCACCTTAAGACCTGGCATCGGTGTGGCAGCAAATATTTTCTGCAGAAGAGAGAAACCAATTCCCCCAAGCTTGGTAGCGCGGGACGCACGTGCACTGTCGGTCGACAGGCCCGTGTTACCGAACGCCTGAAGCATTACTTTCGAACATATCACGAAAGCGACACGGTTTCTGAATGCCTTCAAGAAATTAGACCGTTTCCAAGACGCCTTAAAGCTATAGAAGTTGTTCCAGACATTCTGGGTTCCCTGTCGGATTTCCTCACCCGACATCACCGGGTGGGGGGTCAGCAATTTGGGCCTCTTTGCCTGAGGTATTAGCCAGTGCCGCGACACCGGGATACCGTCAACCGTCGATATATCGTCACCCTGCTCGCGTTCCCATTTTTCGAAGTCCAGTGTTCCCGGGAACGGCGTGAGTGTCACGAATTGAGCGAAGGCGATGTCGGCCCGCTTGGCCAACTCAGCTGTCGCGTCGAAGGTCCCTGGACGATCGCTTGGAAGACCGAAGATGAACGAGCCGAGAATGTAGACACCGTGTTTCCGGAACGTCTGAAGACGCTCAACGAGCTCATCACCCGCAAGGTTGAAATCCTTGTAGACGTCCTTTAACCCTTCCGGCGTGACCGCCTCGATGCCAACGAGAGCACCATTAATACGAGCCGCACGCATCGCATCCAGAAACGCTGGGTCCTCGGCGGACTCCATAGTGATCTGCGTGAAGAAATTCAGATCGTTCGGCAGCTTCGCCATTAGAGCCATCAGTTCAAACCGCTCATCGCGAAGCGCCTTGAGTTCGTTGTACTTCGTCTTGTCCTCGCGACGGGCGGCCATCTTGAGGTCATCAAGCGTGACAGGGTAAAAATTGTCATCGGCCAAAGCGATGAACCGGAAGCCCATTCGCCGTAGTTCGACGATCTCTTCGATGACCGGGTTAACCCCACGCTGACGCGGTTCTTGGCCATCGGTACGCCACACCGAGCAAAACGAGCAATGCTTGGGACACCCACGTACAGTCTGCACCGACGCCCAAGCATATTTCTTGCGATCCATCAGATCCCAACGCGCTTTTCGGAATGTCCCGGCGTCAACTCGCCCACCGTTGTAGATCCGTTTAGGTACTCCGTTGACGCAGTCTTCGATCGCTTCGCCCCAGGCGACATCGCCGTCGCCCTTCACCACGGTATGCGCACCGCCCCGCTCAAACGCTTCTTCTGGAAATAACGTAGGGTGGCTACCACCGTAAACCACCGATGCACCGCGCGCCCGGGCACGCCGCCCTAGCTCATAACCAACCAGAGCATTACCCGTGTGAAGCCCGATACCAATGACGTCCCCCTTCTCGAGCTGATCTGTATCGAACGGCTCGAGTGACTCGTCGCTCAAGATAGGATCACCCCACTTGGCGGGTGTAGCCGCGGCAAGCACATACATCCAGCGCGGGGTAATGAAGCCTGTCCCGAAGGAAAAATGGCTAGGGTTGACGATATGGACGCGCAATACCAGTTCTCTCCTTCTCTAATATGATATCTCACAACCGGCGACGCCAGTAGTTGTATCGTGGCCGCGCGTATGCCCGACCGATCGGTAGAACGCCTGTTCCACAATAATAAGTTACAAACTTCACCGCCGCACTTAAAGCTGCCAATTGACTTTAATTTCTTAGAAGCAAAGAGAGACGTCGGTATGATCAAGTGTAACCGCACACCCGGGAGACGTGATGAAGACAGCGCAGGAAATTGCTGACTACGTTGGTGGGACACTGCATGGGGACGGTGGCGTCGAGATTCGATCAGTGGGAAGCCTTGAACGGGCTACAACCGGTGCATTGGCGTATGCGGAAGCCACTTACCTCTCACAGGTCGCGAGGACTCACGCGTCGTGCATCCTGATTCCGGAAGGTGAGGTCCCACAACGCACGGTTATTGTCGTCGACAATCCGCGCGTCGCTTTTGCCCGCGCTGCCCAGTTGCTAGTGTCACCAACCATGCCATCCCCTGGCATCCACGAAACCGCAGTCGTCGCCCCGAACGCGACAATTGGTACGGATGTCTCGTTAGGTGCCTGGACGGTCGTGGAGGCAGGTGCGATCATTGGAGACGGGACGACAATCTTTCCCGGTGGGTACATCGGCGCGAGCTGCCGTATCGGAACACAATGCGTCTTGTATCCAAAGGTCGTGCTCTATCCAGACACAACGATTGGTGATCGGGTGATCATGCACGCTGGTGTCGTTATCGGCGCGGATGGGTTCGGCTTCGTTTTTGACGGCAAGCGGCACGTCAAGATTCCACAGGTTGGGAATGTTCGTATTGAGTCGGATGCCGAAATCGGGGCAAATAGCTGCATTGACCGCGGAGCTTTCGATGAGACTGTTATTGAAGATGGCGTAAAAATCGACAATCTCTGTCAGATCGCACACAACGTCCAGATCGGCACACACGCAATAATCTCCTCGCAAACTGGCGTTGCCGGCAGCTCAACCATCGGCCGCGAGGCGGTTATCGGCGGCCAAGTCGGCATCGCCGACGCCTGCCACATCGACGATCATGCAATGGTCGGCGCTCAATGCGGTGTGCCGAGTCGGAAACGGATACCGGCCGGCGAGATTTATTGGGGAACGCCGGCGCGCCCACTGAAAAACATCAAAATCCAGCAGGCACACGTGAGCCGTTTACCGAAGATTGCCGAAGAAGTGAAGCGATTGCGAATCGAGCTTGATGCACTCAAAGCAAAGCTCGAATAATGTGTAACTTCTAATTTCTGAACGGTCATCATCTGCTCGGTCGAGCGCCCCTCAATGCCCGCTCGACCTCACAGCGGACCCGCTCGACTGTCAACTCTTGCAGGCACGGCGGCCGTCCATCCGAGGACGGCGGTGTGGGACACTCGTCAAAAAACCGCTCACGACACGGTGAACAAGCAAAATCAGCCGACACTGCCAGATGGTCGATGTGTGGCTGCGACCTCGGCCCGGTACGCCCCGGAATCGACGGCCCATAAAGTGTAACGGTCGGTACCCGGAGCGCCGCTGCCAGATGCATTGGTCCGCTGTCATTGCCAACATAGAGCCGGCACCGTTCGATGAGTGCGGCCAACTCGGTCAACGACGCGCCGCGCGCAAACGCGAATGCGGGGTGATTGACCCAGGCCGCCGGCACGTCGAACGGTGCGTGCTCGTGGACGATCACCCGTAGCCCGGAATGGCGTTCGATAAGTGTTTCGGCCAGTATCTGAAAACGATCCGCCGACCAAGCACGCGGCGTCTTGGCGGCTGCTGGATTCAAGAACAACGGCCGCTCATCGCCCGGCCAACCGGTGTCAGCGAAAAACCTATCAGCGTACGCACGATCGTCGTCTTTCAAAGTCAGTATCGGTGTTGTTGTCCCTAGCACCACCTGCGCACCGAGTGCCTGGGCAAGATCCGTATAGCCTTCTGACCGATGACAGTCCAATCGTTCGAGAACAGTCGTCGTCAACAATAGCCGTCGCCGATCAGTCGCATGGCCGACACGTCGGGGGATACCAGAGAACCACGCTGTGAGCGCCGCCTCGAACGAAGGTGCGAGTACCACGGCAGCATCGAACCGGTGGGACCGCAGGCGGCGGGCAACCGACCACGTTGACGTGACCAGTCCGATACCAGCGCCTCCTGGGGCTTCGACGACCTCATCAAACGCCGCGATGCAACGTGCCAGTTCGAGGTGCTCTGAACGGGCCATGCCAACCAGATGCGTACCCGGCCACTCGACACGCACGGCCTGAACGGCTGGCAGCGCCATCACAATATCGCCTACCCAATTTGGGAGTCGCACGAGAATACGTGCAGGTCCTGCCACTGCTAATTGTCTCGACGTTTCCGAGGTTTCTACCGCAAGTCGTTCATCAGCTGGTTCTTCGTAGACGCCGAACATTTTAGCCGGAACTAGACCGGACAACGCCCGGCGACCTGTTCGCCGCCACGCCCACGCACTCGTCGGCGGTCGCGACGACGCACATCATTGTACCGTCGGGTGACCTGGACTTTGGTTCGGTGGTGGTGGAACAGAGTGCAACAAGAACGCCACGATCAAGAATTCCCGAAACAGAATCCTCACGTAAACCAGCATTTCGACAACTTCGTAAATGTTTGAGCCCCCCGTCCCGGCCGGTGGCACCGTGGCAGCGCGTGGTTCTCAAACGGTCACACTGATGTACAGCCCTACCTTTCCTGGTGTTAACCATTCCACTTGCATACAGGTCGTCAGCGACGTGACCAGTGGAACCTACGGTTTCTACGTTACGGCCAGTTGCGTGGAATAGCCGGTCACGGTAACTTCAGTTGTGGCAGGCCCCTAGTGAGGCCCTCAAACTCGCCAAGCTACCTCGACATGAGCAACCCACTCGACGAGCACCCCACTCGTGCTGATCAAGCCCAAGCCGAAGCGATCAAGTTATACCGGCTCGCAGCAGAGCAAGGCATTGCGGGCGCACAGTCCCGCCTCGGTGTCATGTATGCCGAGGGCAGGGGGGTAGTCCAGAACGATCGGGAATCGGTGCGGTGGTTTCGATTAGCGGCTGAACAAGGCGATGCAGAAGCGCAGGCCGGCGTCGGACTAGCCTACGGGACTGGACGTGGGGTTCTGCAGGACTTCGTGGTCTCCCATATGTGGTTGACACTCGCTGCCGCACAGCTAACTGGTGTAACGCGACACGGAGCTCTAAAGTTGCGCGATACTATTGCGGCGGCGATGACCCATGATCAGATCACCGAAGCGCAACGCCTCGCCACCGAGTGGAACACCACACACCCGCGTGAGCCATAAGCCTCGTACCGTGCAGCGAAAGCATCAACTGTCAGCAATAGTAGTGCTGATGCCGCCTCGGATGCAGAAGGTGGGATGTGATCCAGCGTCCTACCCCCGACCCAATACTTTTAGCCTCTTGCAGCATCGCGGGTGCCCAGGCTAGTGTCCATTTGGAATGACGGCTGGTAAGGTGCTTCTCGAGTTCGGCGGGGTTGAACTGATACGTGACGGGCGAGCCATTCTACAGAGCATCACGTGGTGCGTCCGCAGTGGAGAACGGTGGGTCGTGCTGGGCCCGAACGGGTCTGGTAAAACGTCGCTTTGCCGGATAGCCAGCCTATATACGCATCCCTCGCACGGACGCGTCGTAGTGCTAGAACAGCAACTAGGCCGTACAGATGTTCGAGCACTTCGAACTAGAATCGGCATCAGTTCTCACGCCGTTGCCGACATGATTCGGCCCAGTCTTCGGGCGGTGGACGTCGTGGTGACTGGTAAGTACGCGGCACTCACTCCTTGGTGGCACGAGTACAGCGACGCTGATCGCCGTCAAGCTATGGCGCTTCTCGACCGATTCGGTTGTAGCCATCTCTCCGAGGCACGCTTTGGCACGCTCTCAGCCGGTGAACGCCAACGGGTACTGCTAGGACGCACGTTGATGAATCACCCGCCGTTACTGATACTTGACGAGCCCACTGCGGGTCTCGATCTGGCTGGTCGCGAACAACTCGTCACCCATCTGGCGAGCATGGCGTCCACGGATGACAGGAGTGCCATTGTGCTCGTCACGCACCACGTAGAGGAGATCCCACCCGGTTTCACGCACGTGCTGCTTTTGTCAGACGGGTCCCTATTAGCTTGCGGCCCGCTCGAAGAGATCCTCACCGCCGAGCGCCTTTCCGCGTGCTTTGGCGTAGCACTCAAATTGGAACGACTGAACGGTCGCTGGGTCGCATGGGGAATCTAGTGCTGCCACATGAGCGTAGATCGTCACAGAAGTTTTCTCTCAGAGCGTTCGTGCGAGGGCTTTCGTGGCTTCATCACGATACGACAGTCTTCTCTCTGTTCAGTCGTTGATTCTGGTAGGTCGAACTGACACAGAGGATGTCGATCAAGCTCACAGATTCGTCTTCGCTCCCAGAACTTTCTACCTGGGCACCAGCTCAAGATCGACAACCGTCTGTCGCCGTTTCGGTTGGTCGTGCGCATTATGGTCATAGTGGCTAAAGTTGGCGAAGCTGTACTCAATGAGTAACGTGATGATTCTGGCAACCTAACACCATGTATAAGACTTGCATCGACGAGCCGCGTCGTCTCCCATGTCAGGACCAAAGCATCGATAGCACCGAAAAACGCGAACGCAACGATCGCAAAGCCAAGGCACGTGGCGCTGACGCACAAACAATGTTCAACGTAACAGGCCGTGCTTCCTGTCAGCCTGTAGGCAGTCTGTAGACTGAAACGATCCCAAGTGACTCGTAAACGGCATCATCGCTCACCGTTTTGGCGTTACACTGCCTTTCAGATCCCAGGCTGGATCCTAGCCACTATCGGCGGCTGGTGGCTCCATGTGTCCCTTGATATCTCGGCGTGGGTCGCTCAAGGGATGCTCGTCATGTGGGTGATCAAGGACATCGCCCTTTATCCCTTCCTTCGTTCCGCCTACGAAGTCGACGACCGGCAACCCATCGAACGGCTCATCGGCGAACGCGGCACCACCGTCGAGCCACTAGCACCCAGCGGATACGTGCGCGTAGGGGGAGAACTCTGGTACGCCGAGACCAAGACCGAATCCGAAATCAAGTCAGGCGTTGGCGTCCAAATCACCGACGCTAAAGGGCTAATGTTGACCGTTTGTCGCACGATGCCAAATTCCCCTGAGGACCCACGGAAATCTTTTCCTGTACTACAGCACCCACCACAACCCTAAACGGGAAGCGATGACCCATCGTTCCCCCGTTGCGTAAGGCCTGCTCGTTGAGCAGACTGAGGGCGGAAGCAACCAGTCCGCGACAGAACCTACCGGTTAACTAAAACTATTTCTCGGACATGAGATCGTCCCGATACCATTCAACGGTACGTCGAAGCCCCTCCTCAACCGTGACCCGAGCCTCGAACCCGAGCAGGCGACGCGCAAGTCTGACGTCGGCCTGGGAATCGCGGACGTCACCAGGTCGCCAGGCTCCGTAGATAGGCTCCACCGTAGCACCGGTCTCCACCCGAACCGCCTGAAAGAGCTCGTTGATAGAAGTACGGCCCCCTCTCGCCAAGTTAATAACCTGACCTGACAGACCGGGCGCACGGCAGGCCGAGAGAATACCTTCAGCAACGTCTGACACGAACGTGAAATCTCGTGTCTGCTCCCCATCACCATGGATCGTCGGCTGGCGAGATTCGGCCAAAGCTGATACGAAGAGCGAGATGACACCCGAGTACGGCGAACCGGGTGGTTGGCGCGGCCCGAACACGTTAAAGAATCGAAGAGATACCGTATCTAGTCCGTAGAGTGCTGAGAATTGGCGCGCATACTCCTCTCCTACCAGTTTGTGCAACGCATAGGGCGACAATGGCGCCGGACGCATTTCCTCGTCCTTTGGCAACGATGGCGTGTCGCCGTACACCGAGGAAGAACTCGCCAGGACAATGCGCGTGACACCTAGGTCACGCGCAGCCAAAAGTAAGAGTAACGTCGCGTCGATGTTGGCGCGATGGCTCCGAAGTGGGTCCGAAACAGACCGTGGAACCGATGGAATCGCCGCTAGATGCACGACATAATCTGTGCCGGTCACGGCCCGAGTAGCCGTGCCAGGTTGAGCTAGATCCGCCTCGAGAAACTCGACCGAGTCGAGCCGCTCGACGTTCCGGCGGCTCCCAGTCGAGAGGTCGTCAACGATGCGGACCGTCTCACCCCGCTCAACCAACGCGTCTACGACGTGCGAACCGATAAATCCAGCTCCACCAGTGACTAGATATCGCGCCATCAGGAACCAAAAAGCTACGTCGGCGGGAACTGGTTGCGGGCGATCCCCGGGATTACCTGGAGTGCATTCGCGTAGTAGAGCTTGCGGAGGACTTCATCCGGAAGGTCTATGCCATATAGCTGCCAAAAGGCATGATAACGCCGATAGTAGTCGAAATACTCATCACGGGTCTCGAAGGTTCGCCAGTAGTACGGGAACTCCTCGGGTGCATAGCGATCCTTACCGAACAGGACACGGTTCTGGTACCGTGTAAAGAAATCGCGAGCTGTCCATGGCTGCCGGCCGAGCTCGTACAAAATCGCTGCAGTTTCCACATAGACGTTTGGCAGTCGGTCGAGAAGCTGACCAAGACGACCCAAGTCGTTGGCATGCCAGCCCATGTGCGCCGCAATGAACCGAGTATTCGGATGACGCGCGAAACGCCGGTCGCGCTCAGCCATCATCGTATCGAAACTAGGGTAGCGGTCCGCCGGCAACCGACGACCTGGTAGCAGCGTAAGTTCAAGCCATCGTTCGTTAAACGCGTCGATTGGGTCATAGAACGACTGCGGCTCACCCACGTGCATCAGCACTGGGATATTCAATCGACCTGCCATTTCGAATACCGGATCAAGCTCCACGTGGTCCACCGGCACCCGTTCACCATTGCCATCACGCACGTCGATTCCGAAATTCTTAAAGAACTTCAGACCGACAGCACCTGTGGCGACGTCTTGTTCGAGTTGCGTGGCAGCACGCGATCCAAAGCCCGGCTTCACGCCACCGCTAAAATCAACATTAGCGAAAAACACCATACGTTTTGGGTGCGAGCTGTTAGCGATCGCTTCAAAGCTACGTCGTAGTTGACCGCCCGAACCGCCACTGAGATTGACAAGAACCTGTAAATTGAGTGCATCCATCTCCACGACGATCTGGTCCCACCGCGAATTACTAAGACCCGACCGATGGTGACTGTGAACATCGATCACAGGATACTTAGCCTCTGGCACGTCGTGCACTGGAACCACCAGCGTCGAACGCGGCGTGTACTCCTCAACCGTCAGGACGGGTTCATTCACCTGCCGTGCACCACCTCGCTGCGCTTGAACCATCACCGAAATAAGCACGCCAACGAGTACCAGCGTACCGACGGTGATCGTGAAACATCGAAACATCAGACCTCCGGTGTAATTGTTAAGGAAGGTTCCATCGCAGTCGAACCGTAAGCCGAATTCTGTGCCGCGAGCACTCGCCAAAGCGAGCGCCCCCGGTGACGACCATTCCTCTAGCCCCGCCATCGCTAGCGGGGTCAAGCGACCTACCCGGAGGCTTCGGACGGGCCGCCCTGATAACGCCTCCCTATTTGGTCTTGCTCCGTGCGGGGTTTAGCCTGCCATCCACCTTACGGTAAATGCGGTGCGCTCTTACCACACCTTTTCACCCTTACCCGTCTTCGCCCAAACGGGGTCAGTCGGGCGGTATGTTTTCTGTGCCACTTTCCTTCAGGTCACCCTGACCGGGCGTTACCCGGCGCACTGCCCTTCGGAGTTCGGACTTTCCTCTCCGTACGCCCGTCACAACGGGCTGTCCGCAGCGGTCGTCTCGTCAACTACGACGGAATGTCAAAGAACTCTGGGTCACCCTGTCAGCGTTCTAGCTGAGGTGGTGCTGCTCGCGTTGCCAATAGAACTCGCTCACTAACCTCATAAAGTGCGAACGACATCGCAAACATATTATCGACACCCGTTGGACGAGCGTCAACACGTAACGCCACTCGAACGTCGTCAAAACCGGTGGTCTCCCCCGTCGTCATGGCCATGACCCGTCCGACCTAGTTCCGACATCGAGTGAACTACCCCGACCTGAATTTGTACTCCGTACGATCACAGAACAGTGGCACATAGAGACT